>Ga0247611_10000691_pt1 | contig 65970 bp, 54 predicted proteins | sample 177DNAGHGhighgp2_FD_192422 | JGI IMG/M metagenome (GOLD analysis project Ga0247611, IMG submission 192422) | Sheep rumen microbial communities from Palmerston North, Manawatu-Wanganui, New Zealand - 1770 DNA GHGhigh gp2 | ecosystem: Host-associated > Mammals > Digestive system > Stomach > Rumen...
CTCCCAGTCGCCGATGGCAAAGGCTGCCATCACGAACGATGTTCCCGAAGCCTCGCTAATCATGGCCACCTCGCTGTCAATGCTGCCACGCTCCTGTGCGCCCAGCGTCTGGATGAGTAACACTTTCGGCTCCTCACCTTCGTTATACAACAGGCACTCACGCCCGCCGATTTCTACAATTTGTTTCATATTCGTTGCAAAATTACGATTTTATTCTGAAAAGGACAAATGCATCATGTCCTTCATGTCGCTGAATCCGAGGACGGAGTACAGCAGACGGCCTGCCTCAGAAGTTTCAAGATAGATCTTCTTGATGCCCCGTTCAAGGGCTGCGCCTACGAGCCAGCGGACAATACGCTTGCCCGTGCCGTGTCCTTGATGCTCAGGGCGGACGTAGATATTCATCAGATAGGCGCAATGGCCTGAGGGATTGTCGGGCGACGGCATCTCATCGTAGAGACACAAGCCGCCACAGCCGACGATTTCTCCATTCTCCTCGGCGAAACAGGCGATATGACTATCATTCGCCAATGCCTTGCGGTGGAGGAAGGTCAGATACGGAGTGTAGAGCAGCAAAAGAGAGACTTGGAAGGCAGTGTTTCACAACTGGAAGAGTATGCTGCGGCATTGGACATCAAGGAAGAAGACCTCATTGTGCCAACCTTGAAGACCAATCCACTTGTAAAGAAGGCTGTTGATGCAATACTGGAAGAACTGGGTAAGCCAATCCCGACATTTGGGCAGAAGGAATGGCGCGAAGAACGGCGCAAAGCTATTAAGACCATCCTTACAGAATTGCAGACCGCACTCATGGAAGCTAAGGAAGCCCATAACAAGGATATTCTGAAGTTGGGAAAGTCGCTCTTCAACAAAGCAATGAAGGAGGCGAGAACTATTATTGAGCAGAACAAGCAATTGCAAAAGGAGAACGGTCGATTAACCGAAGAAAACGATGTCCTCAGAAAGCGGATTGCTTTGATTGACGAGAATGCCATCACTCGACTTCGGGACAAGAAGGATGCAGAAATCAAGGAACTACAGGAACAACTTGGTAAAGCCGAGTCTGAGGTTGTCCGTTCAGGCAATAAGGCGTATAGTGAGCATCAGAGAGCCGAAAACACAGAATTGGAAAGACTTGTATGCTTTGATAGATATTCGACCGAACATACAATCATTCTACTCATATACTTCACAATACGTTCATGGGTTGAGCAATTCTTTGTTACTTGGTGAATCCCCAGATGATTTCTATTCAATAAAATGTTTCGGAATCTCATTGCTTGGCAAGTATTGGGAACTTTTGAATTTACTATTCGGTAAACAGATTGTCATTAATGCAGCTGCACCAACTGTGATGGTCTTTATTCGACAATGCATGGATGAGTATATGTCAGGGAAAAAGAGTAAAGAATGACGATACAGTGAGGTATTTATAAAATCTGAAAAGGACACAAAGTGTATTGCTATCGAAATAATCATCTTATCAAGATTAACAACACATCATATAAACCCACTGATTTTTAGAAACAATGCAGATTGTCAGTGGGGTTGTTGTTCCCAAAATGTTCCCACTTATCCATAGCGTGAGAGATGTATATATGGCGCAGTATGCTATGAATAAATTTCTTGAACTCACAAAAAATCACTCTACGTTTCGTAAGGTTACAGAGGGTCACTTTTGTTTCAAAAAGGTCACCTGAAGGTCACCAATAAAAGAAAAAGCACTTGCGAGAAACTCGTAAGTGCTTGATTTTCAGTGTGGACCAGCCAGGGCTTGAAACTTGTAGAGCGGAGCGAGACTCTTCGACCGAGCGGTTGCTGTCGCAGAATGCGGTGCAACCAACGAGGCGAGGGAGAAAACCTGGGGGGGGAGAGACTGGCTGGAAATAAAGAAAGAGAGCTTCGGCTCTCTTTCTTTGTGGACCAGCCAGGGCTTGAACCTGGGACCTCCAGATTATGAGTCTGTTGCTCTAACCAACTGAGCTACAAGTCCAGGTGCCAAACCGAAGGGAGTGGGAGTTGGAGGAGTATGACAAAGGTCTCCCAACGGCTTAGCGGATGCAAAGGTACTTTGTTTCCGCGAGATATGCAAATATTTCCCTTACTTTTTTAGGGTTTGGTCTCTCCCTCGATATAGGTTTCAAGGAACAGGTGCTCCCCGTCATAGACGGCATAGGTGAACTGCCATATCCAGTCGCCAAGGATAATCATACGGGAGCGGTGGTTGAGCATCAGGTCGAGTTCAATATGCCGGTGCCCATAGAGATAATAGTCTATGTCAGGATGGGTCGTCATATATTCCTTGGTATAGCGCACTAGGAACTCCTTCTCTTCTCCCATGTAGGGAGCCTCCTTGCCGTCGGCACGCTTCAGGCGAGAGTGCTTCGCCCAGTTCAGGCCAAGCTGCATGCCCCACCACGGATGCACGAAGTTGAGCAGAAACTGGCAGGTGGTACTATGAAACATACGACGCAGGAACTTGAACTTCGGATCCGGATCACCGAGACCGTCACCATGTGCCATGAAGAACACCTTCCCATAAATCTCCGTAGTGAGTGCATGCCTGTGAAGAATCACGCCACACTCCTTTTCCAGATATCCATAGGTCCAGATATCATGGTTGCCGGTGAAGTAGTGAACCTCCACGCCCATGTCGGTGAGCTCGGAAATCTTTCCCAGGAAACGGGTGTAGCCCTTGGGCACAACGTAACGATACTCGTTCCAGAAATCAAACATGTCTCCAAGGAGATAGACGGCAGCAGCCTTCGTCTTGATGCTGTCGAGGAATCTCACCAGTCGGCGTTCCTGCATACGGGGATGCGGAATGGCGAGAGAGCCCAAATGGGCATCGGCAAGGAAATATATCGGTTTCATTTTATGAAATTGTTTAGCGGTGTAAAGATAAGGAGGTAGTTAGTCGAAACCCAGTTCAGCACGAGCCTCCTCCGACATCATACTCTGATCCCAAGCCGGTTCAAACACCAGGTTGACGGCGGCAGAGGCTATTCCCTCCACACTCTCTACCTTCGTGCGCACATCCTCGAGGATGAAGTCAGCGGCCGGGCACGACGGAGCGGTGAACGTCATATCGATCTCCACGCTGCTGTCCTCCTTCACCTCTATTCGGTAGATCATGCCGAGGTTCCATATATCCACGGGAATCTCCGGGTCATAGACCGTCTTCAACACATCTACGATGCGACCTTCCAACTGTGTCTTTTCTTCTTGGGTCATGTATTGTCTTGTTGATTCTTTTGCAAATATAGTGCTTTTTTCTGATTCCGCAGTCTCCTTTAGCTTCTTTAACGCAATCTGTCCCTGCATTCCTCAAGGATGGAGAGCAGTTCGGCCTCCGTCTCTGCCCTGAGCATGCGGATTCGGGTCTGACGGAAGTCAGGGATGCCCTTGAACACCGGACTGGCCGCCAGGTGGCGACGCGTATGGAGAATGCCCCTGTATTCATCTATGCGGGCAATGTTGATGAGCAGCTGTTCCTTGAGGATATTGATCTTCTCGTCCACGGTCAGACTGCCTGTTCCCTGCAGGTCCTGAAATATCCAGGGTGCTCCGAAAGTGGCACGACCGATCATCACGGCATCCACACCATAGTCGTTGAAGGCGCGGTCCACATCCTCCCGCGTCTTGATGTCGCCATTGCCGATGATGGGGATATGGATGCGCGGGTTGCGCTTCACCTCTCCGATAAGTGTCCAGTCAGCCTCCCCCGTGTACATCTGTGAGCGGGTACGGCCGTGAATGGTCAGCGCCTGTATGCCGCAGTCCTGCAACTGCTCCGCCAGGTCGGTTATAATCAGGTTCTCCTTGTCCCAGCCCAAGCGCGTCTTCACCGTCACAGGAACATTCACTGCCTTCACTACCTCGCGCGTGATGTCGAGCATCAGAGGGATATTCCGCAACATACCTGCACCAGCACCCTTCCCTGCCACCTTCTTCACGGGGCAGCCGAAGTTCAGGTCGATGACATCAGGATGCGCTTGCTCCACAATCTTCGCCGCCTCCACCATTGCCTCCACATCACGGCCATAGATCTGTATGCCCACAGGACGCTCCTCGTCGCTGATGGTCAGCTTGGTCATCGTCGACTTCACCGAACGCACCAGTGCCTCTGCCGACACGAACTCCGTATAGACCATGGCGGCACCGAACCGCTTGCAGAGCATGCGGAATCCGATGTCCGTCACATCCTCCATCGGCGCCAGAAAGAGCGGTCGCGCTCCAAATTCTATATCTCCTATCTTCATACTTCTAAACTCCTTACCTCCTTGACTCCCTGCCTCCTTGACTCCCTGCCTCCTTGACTCCCTGCCTCCTTGACTCCTTGTCTCCTTGACTCCTTGTCTCCTTGACTCCCTGCCTCCTTGACTCCCTGTCTCCTTGACTCCCTGCCTCCTTGACTCCTTGTCTCCTTGTCTCCTTGACTCCTTGTCTCCTTGACTCCTTGTCTCCTTGACTCCTTGTCTCCTTGACTCCTTGTCTCCTTGACTCCTTGTCTCCTTGACTCCTTGTCTCCTTGACTCCTTGACTACCTGATCAAATGATATGTCCCTCCCGAATACGGCTTCACCACCCCTTTCATCTCCAGTGAAAAGAGCAAAGCCGTAAGCTGTCCGATGGGAATACCCGTCTTCACGCTGAGCAGGTTCATCTGCTGGTCGTTGGTCTGCAAGAGTGCATCCACCACACGCTTTTCTTCCTCGGTGAAATCGGGGAAAAGCTGACGCTCCACTCCCTGTTCCCTTGCCTCCTGATGCTGTCGTACGGTCTGCCAACCCATTGCCTTCACGAAGTCCTCGGCGGAAGTGATCAGCGCGGCTCCGTTGTCACGAATCAGGTTGTTGCAACCCTCACTGTAGGGTGCGCCCACCAGGCCGGGGAAAGCAAACACATCGCGGTTGTAGTCACGGGCAATGCCACAGGTGATGAGTCCACCACCTTTGGCTCCACTCTCCACGAGGAGCACGGCATCTGCCATGCCCGCCACGATGCGGTTACGCCTCACGAAGTTTCCCTTGTCCACAACGCTCATGCTCATATACTCTGTCAGCAGACCTCCGTTTTTCACCATTTCATCGGCCGTCTGCCTATGCCGTGGCGGATAGAGGTCATCCAGCCCGTGGGCCAGCACGCCAACGGTAGGAAGGCCGTTGGCAAGAGCCTCTCTGTGTGCATTGATATCCACCCCATAGGCCAGTCCGCTGACAACGAGCGTGTCGGGACAGAGCAGGCTGAGGTCCTTACAGAACCTTCTTACGAGATCCTGTCCGTAGGTCGTGCAGTGGCGTGTGCCCACGATGCTCACCACCTTGGCAGCGTTCAACTCGCGCGTTCCTTTATAATATAATACGAGCGGTGCATCCGGACACTCCCTCAGGCGTTGCGGATAACGCTCATCGCAGAATGGCAATGGCGTAACGCCATGCTCCCTGTCGAAGAGCAACTCGTCCTGTGCCCGTCGCAGCGACTCCTCCCAATGTTGGAGATTCTCCACAAGCCTGGGTGTACTTCCTTCGATGAAATCAGCAATTTTAGCCCGATTCTCATAGACGGCCTTTGCGCTCCCCATCTCCTGATAGAGCCGCAGAGCCGTGGCCAGCCCTATTCCGGGCAGGCGCGTCAAGGCAATGGCATATAATACTTCCTCGTTCATTTCAAGTAGGGTGCAAACGCACGGTCATAGTCCTCGCTGTTGGAGAGGCGGCCGTTGACGATGGCCACCAGCTCCACCTTTGCACGGAAGCAGAGTTGTCGGTCACTGGCGCGATAGATGTCCTGGTCAAAGACGTAGCGTATGCCCTCCTTGTGCAGGTTCAGGCATGAGATGAATTCATCATCGCAGCGCAGGGGCGTTTTGAACTGCAGGTTCATGCGTGCCACCACGGCGTCAACGCCTTTCTCATGCATCTCGGCAAAGCTCAAGCCCGTCGTTTTCAGAAAGCGGTGACGCGTGTGCTCGATATAATGGAGGTAGTTGGCATTGTTCACGATGCCTTCGATGTCGCATTCATAGTCGCGCACCTCCATCCGGGTTTCAAAAATATAGTTTGGCATATGTTATAATTATGTAGTCAAGAAGTCAAGGAGTCAAGGAGTCAAGAAGTCAAGGAGTCAGGGAGTCAAGGAGTCAGGGAGTCAAGGAGGTTAAGTATTCATATCCTATGCGGCAGCGCAGGCAGTCCTTGCGGTCGCAGTACTCCCGCTTCAACTGGATGAGCGCCTGCGAGTCGCCGGCATTCTCCACCTCCAGTCCACACTCCTGCCACATGCTGATAATATGGTTCTTCTCCGCCTTCAACTGCTCCAGGAAGTCGAAGGCTCTGTCGCAGAGTTCCTCCTTGGAACGGTGACGGCCGTAGGCGAAGAGCATCGGTATGGCCGTGTTGATCATCAGCAGGTTCAGCGATGCCGCAGAGAGCCGCTTCTCGTTCTTTCTGCTGGATGAGCCGAAGGAATAGTGCGTCTGCCAGTAAGGTGTCACCTCGGTGGCAAGCGCCTGTTTCATCTCTTCTGCCGTGCGGCATGCCATCAGCTGGCTCAGTCCTGCCCGGCGACTGTAATAGAGGTTGGCGAGCTGCGCAATGCGGATATGCGGGAAGTTCTGCGGACGCAATCGGAGGAACCGCCAGAGCTTGAAATCCATCGGTTTCATCGAGAATTTCCGCATCAGGTATGCATATTCGTTCTGCATCTTCTGGAAATAGCCCTCCTGCATCGCCTGCTCCCGATAACGCTCCGGCACGGCCGCCGTATCCAAGAGCCCGGCCTGTCCCATGAACATCGCCTCCACCTGGAAGAGGTCGTCGCGATGATGGTCCACACTCGTCAACGGGATGTTCAGTGCCCATGTCTCGAAGGCCTCCCCATTGATGCCGAAGCCGAAGTTGCGCGCCAGCGTCACGAAGTAAGCCTTCTCCCAGGAACCTTCACAGCGTTCCACCCGTTGCACGATGGCCTGTGTCTTCTGCTCCAGGCGTTCCGTCTGCAAGGCACTCATCCAGGAGTGCACCGTCAGGCGTGACAAGTCAGGAATAATCCGGTAGCAAGGGGGATAGTGGTCTGTGGCGAGCAGTTCACGGTAGTGTGTGCTCACATGCTCCGGCACGCCGAGCACCAGTGTCGGCAGCATGTTCCCCTGCGCTGTGCGCACCAGGGCGTCCGCCTTCCCCGCCACATGCAGCACCACGTTGTTATAAGCCGTGTCCGTCTCATGGTGGTGGGCATACCAGTCGCTGGCCTTGTCATGGATCTCCACGTTCCCCACCCACAGCATGCCGTCGATCTTCACCTTCGCATTGAAGAAGTCCGGTCCTGCGTTGCGGTTGTGCAGCCCCACGTCAATGACCTCGACCTGCCGGCCGTCAGTGGTCAGCAGGTCACCCAGCGGAAACAGCCGGTGTTTCCAGACGTAGTGCAGCAGTCGTTCCATGTCAGATCAAGATAACCATTTACTCATCTCGCAGACAAAGATACAACAAAAAATACATTTACACCATGTTTTTATCCGCTTTTTTCATCTCTCCCGGCTCTTTCCCTTTGTATTCCCTTCACCTGACCACTACGCCCTTGCCATTCACGACCACCTTATCGCTGTTGGTGCAGGTACATAGGTAGAGGTCTGGACCGATGGCTTCAATGTTTTTGTAGAGTGGCATGGTGACAATGTGGCCGTCCGCCGTCATCAGACCTTCATAAAAGTCACCGGCAATATACGCTCTCAGGCGGGCTGTTGCCAGAGGATGATAGGAATTGATGACAGGTACGGCGTATTCCTCGCCATCCTCATCCCTCGTCTCTGTGCGATACAAGATCTCGTCTTTCTTATATTCCAACAATCGGGTCCCGATGATATAGAAGTCGTTGATGAGCTTCCCTTCCATGTCGTACTGCCGGATGGTATGATCGGCCATCGTCACGCTAATGACATCCTCATCGATACTGACGGAACACTCTGTCATCGGGAACAGGGGCAACAGGTTCTTCCCCAGCACGGTCGCCTCCTTGTCCTTCTCCACCACCCAGTGCTCAAGGTCGTTATACGGCCGGATGAAACTGTACTCCAGAGGAACGACGATATTCCCCGCCCTGTCCATTAGTCCGCAGTATCTGCCATCATCGCTGTCAACGATGCAGTAGCCGCCATGGAACACATAGCCCTGCATGCCGGTAATATAAGGCATCTTCTTGTCGATGATGACCTTCCCCGTCTGATCAATGAACTTGATGAAGCCATTCTCTTCCACACTTGCGATACCCTCGGAGAAGATCCACGCTCGGTCGTACTTCGGTTCGATAACCATCTTACCAGTATTTTTACTGAAGTAACCGCGTTTCTTCCCGTCGCTGAAACAGATGAGCGAGTCCGACCCCTGGGGCTTGGCAATCCATGCCACATTCTTCAAGGTCTTCTCGCCGGTAATGGTATTGATGACATAGGCTCTCCCGTCACCATGGTCATGGAGATATAGGTGGCGATTGATGAATGTATAGTCGTAACAATCACCATCACAGCCAAAAACCACCTGACGGATTCGGTTGAACACACCCGCACCCTCAACAAGAAGAAAGAGGGCCAGGAATCCTACAATCGTTGCGGCACCCGCAACATACACTTTCTTAACTGATACTTTTTTCATACGATACTTTTTTGTTTAACCATAAAACTTTCTGTTTACTTGTTTATGGATAAAGAGGGGCAGAAGTAACCAGTTTCTATCAGCAAAAAACAAAAAAGTCCCTCATTTTCATGAGAGACCTCTTCTTTGATAAAATGCAATATTTCACATTCTATCTCTTTTCGAATCGCTCTTTCCCTTTTCGTCGCTCAGCCCATAGGGATGCTTGCCTCATGCAAGAAACTCCTTTCACTCGGAAATAAAAAATAAGCAAGCTTTCTTTTTGCACTTCTCTCGTTTATTCGTAACTTTGGATAAGTTACTTTCACTCGGAAATGAAAAAATAAGCAAGCTTTCTTTTTGCACTTCTCTCGTTTATTCGTAACTTTGCAGATAAAACAGAAAGTGATATGAAAGAAGACAATCATATTTTTGATTTCAGGATGGTGCCGCCGTCCTTCGCATTATGTTTCAAGGCCGACTGCCCGAGGGCAGCGGAGTGCCTGCGTTTCAAGACTGCCGGGTTCCTGCCCGCCAAGCACCAGATGGGGCCGGCCATCTATCCCAACATCACGGTGGGTGAGAAGGGCTGCCGCTACTTCCACCCGTCGAAGCCGAAGGTCATGGCATGGGGCCTGAGCAGCATGTTCCACGATGTCCGAAGCTTCCATGTGGCAGACCTCCGCGCCGCCGTGAAGAACTTCCTCGGCGGCCACACCAACTACTACCGCTACAACCGCGGTGAGTATCTCCTCTCGCCGGAGCAGCAGAAGCAGATCCTGAAGATCTTCAAGAAGAACGGCTACGAGGATGTGGACTTCGAGCACTACGTTACCACCTACGACTTCAAACACTAAGGGGAAGCGGAAAAATTCCAACGTTTCTTGCGTTTCCTACGTTTGCCACTGATAATCAATGGGTTAGAAAAACGAATCCGACGTTAATTCAACGTAAATCCCCCTCCCTGACCGTCAGGTAGTATCCTTTCAAATGGTCATGTGAACCCTCTGGAAAGTGCTGCCGGTGCAAGAGCCTTCCCAGTTTGTTGAGCGTGGGCACATCAGCGGTGCTCAGCCGCTTGCGCAGATGCTGCTGAATGGCGGTGGTCGTCATGAAGAATCGCTGCTCACGGGGTGCCGGCTGGAAGAAGGTGGCGAGCACATCCTCAAGAGGGACCTGCTCCTGATACTGGCTGTTGTGGAGGGTAATCTCCCGCTCGTCATCGTTGTCAAACCAATACTGCACACCGTTTTCTATCTCCCACACGGCCTGCGCGAACATCTGCTGATGGTTCATCCTGCCGCTCATGTCGGCCTGGCTGGTCATCTCCACACAGAGGTAGCGGCGCGAGCCCGTGGGGTCGGTGAGCGGATGGCGCTCGTTGGTGGTGGCGATGAACGAGCAGAGGCGCGGCGTCATCGTATATTGGTCGCTCCTCATCTTCCTGACCTGCACGTCCTTCTCCGTCAGCAGCCGCTTGATCTTCGCCTGCTCACGGTCGGTCTTGGCGTTGAACTCGTCGATATTCACCAGCCACATGCGTCCCAGCGTGCGCTCCACCTGCTCGGCATTGTCCATCTTGATGTCGTCCATATAATATTCGCGCAGCTGATAGGGAAGGATGTTCTTGCAGAAGGTGGACTTCTTCATGGCCTGCGAGCCGATGAGCAGGGGCACCATCGAGTTGCCGTGGTCGCGGTTCTTGTTCAGCGCCTGCGCCACCATCGCCAGGAACCAGCGGTGGAAGAAGTGTGGCCACCGATCATAGTCGGTCTTCAGTCGGCAGGCATATTCCTCGATGTAGTCCTTGCGCCGGTTCCAAGTCCCCACCCCCTTTAGGTAGTCGGTGACGGGGTTATAGCGCTTCACGAGCGACGAGTTCACATACAGTTCGATGTCTATCATCCAGCCTTGTCCGCCCTCCAGCATCTCCTCGAAGGCGATGCGCTTGAGTTCGCGGTCGGTGAGCGGTTGCCACGACAGCAGGCGGGAGTCGTTGGGGCGGAACTCCGTGAGCTGTTTCACCTCGTTGTAGCGTAGCTGGTAGCGACGCTCGAAAAAGTCGCGGATGGCACGGGCGATGCGCTCCTTCTGATTCATCTGCGAGAGAGGTTTCCCACGATAGGCCTGTGTGTAGGCCACACGGAAGATCTTACGCACGATGTCCTCGCTCTCCTCAAAGCGTGGCATCCACAGCGTGCGCCTCACGCAGTCCTCCTCTGGCAACAGTGCCTTCCGGCAGTTGTCAGCGAGCACCGTCAGTACCTGCTCCTGTTCCGTGCTGCCACCACCGGCACAATGCTCCAAGGCAGCCTGCAGACAGGCATAGAACTCCAGTCGCTGCCGCTCGGCCAGCGCCCTTTCGTCATCGCAAGCCCTCTCTCGCCGGTCCATCACCACGGGAAATAGCTGCGCGTCAGGGTTATACAGCAGCCGGCTGTCGAAGCTCATCTTAACGGCAGAGGTCAGCGTGAGCTCCGCAGGCTCTGCCTGGAAGCCTGTCAACGACTCGTAATAGGCTGTCACACTTCGGTGAGCCTCCCCCAACAGCAGTAGATACTCCTCAGTGGAAGCCGGTTGCTCCCTATCCGCGCTGCCGACCCTCACCACCAGATGCAAATGTTGGCGGTCAAGGCTCCGAAAGGCCAGCAATGTCTGCGGCACCTTCGCCACACGTTCCAGCAGCGAGCTGATCTTCCGCTCATTGTCCGGCTTCGACGTGATGGTCAAGAGGCCCGTCATGCCTTTCACATCCTCATAGCCGTCGCGTCCGAAGGTGGCACCAAACAGCAGCCACGGCAGGTCTGTCACTTGGAAGTTCTCACTTCTCATTTTCTTCACTACGGAGTCGAGTCCGACGGTCGTCGGCAACCTCTTCTCTCCGTCTTTTACGCAAATCTTTGTAATCTTGATTTTCATGGTTTTTATTGTTTATCCGCTGCAAAGGTAATAGATGGAAACGCAATTTGCAAGCCCTTGGAGCAGTACATGCCAGCCGTACAAGCCGTTCGGGTAAGCCGAACAAGCCGTACGGCTGCCCCGAACAAGTTGTACGGGGCGCTGAAACGCCTTGTACCAGATATCGAAACAAAATTTGGTACTAAGGTTAAAGATTCTTAAGGAGACAAGGAGACGGCCTCACCCCTAGCCCCTCTCCGAAAAGAGAGGGGAGACCTGACTTCTTGGCTTCCTGACTCCTTGACTTCTTAGTTTTCCCCTCCCCTCGGGGAGGTCGGGAGGGGGTTCTACGTCGAATTAACGCCGGATTTACGTCGGAATTGTTTTTCCAACTCCTTGATAATCAGTGACGAACGTAAGAAACGTAGGAAACGTTAGATTTTTCCGCTCACCACATAGAAAAGATTGTCGCAACTCTATATGTAAAGGTTTGATGGCATTATAGGTCGTTTTATTCAGCCTCGACGGTATCGACAATCTCCACTTCTTCTTGCGCTATGACACGAAGGCGCTGAATATCACGTCCCGACAATGGGAGTTGGTTTCCTTTCCCGTGATAATCCAGTAGCCATCGGGCACCTCGCTTGTTCAGGCATGCTTTCTCATCAGCTTTCAGGAAATAGTGAGCCACCAGCTGTTCGTCCTTCATGCTTTCGTCGTCCCATCCTAAATACATCTTGGCAAGCATGGTATTGACAAAAGGAACCTTGTCTGACAGGGCGGTGAGCTTTTCCATGTCATATTTCTTGCTGCCGTGCCACTCTTGAAAACACAACAGGAGCTCTGCAAGCGTACTTCCTTGCGATGCCGCCTGCTCCAGAAGTTGCGCACCTGCAAGGGAGTCGCCGCACTCCATCGCCATGATGCCCTGAACAGTATAGCCGTCGGCAAATCCTCTGGCAATAAGCTGCTCAGCCATGGATGCCGCAGTTTCCGGCTGATTATCCTTAAATTTCTCTATGGCATCGACAAGCAACTTGAAGTCCGAGCCTTCCGGCATCTCCTTCAGGTAGTCCTCCATGTTATCAATGCCCCCGAACTCCTCCGCTTGTGCAGCCATGCCGAGCATCCCCATGAAGTCCTTCTCCACGCCCTTGCCATCACGATAGCAGTCGGCGAGTTTCAGACAGGCCTTGCCGTCGCCCCAGCGTGCCATCTCCATCAAGATACCAACCCGGCTCTCTGTTGAAGAGATCCCCGTTACTGCAGTCTTCTCCCCTGGAACCTTGTCCGTCAAGGTTTCACTCGTCAGCTGTTGGTCGGCGCAGCTCACAAGAGCCGTCATTGCTGCCGCCACAACAAAATACTTCTTTTTCATCATCTGGTCATTCTTTTTAGATATATAGTCAATAGCTTCCTGAAATTCAGAGATTATCATCCTCGAAGGGGGATTGTCGCTATTCTATATGCAAAGGTTCGATGAAAGTACCATCAGGAGCAACCGTGCCAACGAGGTATTCGTCCGGTTCAACTCCGAAGCCATCCTCGTCGCCCATGTTCTGCTCTACCAGAAGAGACAAACGAACATTGCCGTCGGGTCTGCGCCAAGCTTCTATCTCCAAATATCCCTTCTTTCTTGCTCTGATAATACCAGGAGCTTCCCATTGAACATGGGAGAGAAGATCAGGAGTCAGTTCCAATTTTATCCACACGGAAGTGCGTTTCGGCCTCTTTGGATTTTTGGTGCTGTTATAAACACCAAGCCACGCCCCTGTTGTCGGATACGCCTTGTTTGGCTGATAAATCTTTTCCTTTTTCATAATTGTAAGCATTTTGAGGTTATGTTTATCTGTGGTAGCTTCTATGATGCCCGCAATACCTGCAATAAGCCTGCTGCCAAACATCGCCGTTTGTAATAGGGACAAATCCACGACAACCGCACCCTACAGTCCCCGCACAATGAGTACCCTGCGAAGCTACCTGTGTAGCAACAACGACATGATGGTGTGAGGCACATTCTTCTGTTTTCTCATTTGCAAACACCGATGCTGTTGCGACCATTGTCATTAACACTGCGAATCCAAAAACCATTTTCTTCATAATCGTATGCACTGGTTCGTGTCGTGCGCAACTTTAAAGATGAATAATAATGTTTCTCTAATTGTTTATGATTATAGAGTCATCATTGTAACCCTTTCTATCATTTTTTTCATGAAGTTTTCTTATTAAATACTCAGAAGAGGCATAAAGAGTCACAATCATATGTAAGACGATTTCCCCAACTTGCTCGCTGTTGTTGACTCTGTAATCATAGTTCAAAGAAACGCTTCCATTATTAAGTACCATTACTTTGATAAACTTCACTTCTCGGTTGGTCTCATTGATAGCTTCATCCAACACTTCTCTTGTATAGTCCGCACTATTTGCAACATGTGGAATGGAAATGCGAATTACGCCATTGCTGTCATCTGGTATATTCACAAAATGAAGATGTCGATAGACAAAATGACACCACCCATTGTTTAACATCACCACTTTCCCACAAAGTCGTTTGATTTCTTCATTTACTTGATCCTTCATATTTGATATTCTTGTTCGTTTAACTATTAATGAAAGCTAACTACATGAAGTAACCAACACGCACAAAAAAACTGCGCCAGCAGATTACCGACGCAGTAAGAAAGTTGATAAGTGTTTCGGGTTATTGTCGCAGTAAATGATACAACGAGTCTGCCTGTTCCTTATACTCATTTTCTGTGTGTCGAATGCTGTTCAGCAAGGAGATTGCTTCAGCTTGACGATGAAGTCCCCAAAGTGCATGTACTTTTAACCAATTCAAATCATCCTTTTGCATCTTTACTCTTTGCATCATATATTCTTTTTGTTTTTCATGCATTTCCTTTTTTTGAATAATCCGAACGGAATCACTTCTTAATATAAACTCTTCTCGTTCTATTTTTGAAAGTGCTTCTTCATACTCACTATTACAAAGTAGTGTATCTATATGTGAATAATTTGAACTTCCCCTAAATGTAACATTACCTAATGCTGGAGTTTCTTTATAATAGACAACATCAAAATTGTCAGACATATATATATGAGCAAAGAAGAAACCTGCTATAAATATTGCTGCTATACCAGATACCCAATAAAAAAACTTCCGACTCGATGACCAGGGCTTTGAACGAGTTTCCTCCCACTCATAATCACCCTGCCATTCCTCCATCTTGGAAAGCTTCTCGTTCCTACTTTTCAGAGTTTGTTGAACATCTTCAGTAAATGACAATTGTTCTTGAAGTTCCTTATCGCTATCTACCTCATTTTCAAATGCTATACGTTCTTCATCCGACATCCGATGCAGAAGGTATTCGTCTATTCTATCTTGATAATCTATCTTCATGTCATATTCGTTTTAAGAATTCAGATATCTGCGATAAATTGATTTCGCTGACTTACGTAGTTCTTCCATGCACTTATACTTCCGCGTCTTCAATGCATTCTTGCTGTCAAAAGTAGGTAACTCCATCATAATGTCATCAAGAGTTTTCTCCTCATAATAGAACATGGTGAGAATCTGATTGCACTGCTTCGACATCTTTGATATACAGTCTGCTATAATCTCTAGCATTGTCTCGTCATTACTGTCATATAGAAGTGTCTTGAACAGTTCCATCTCCTGTCCTCGCCGACATCGTTTCTCTTCCTCATCGGTGTATCGATGCAGATTTTCTCGTGACCACTCTAAATACTTCAATCGGGCAATACTCATGAAAAACGTGGTCAACTTTCCAGTAAAGGCATCTCCATCCTTCCCTTTCAGCACACCATCTTCCACATAAATCTTTTTGTTCATGATCTTTTCCCAAAACGTAATAAACGCCTCTTGGAAAATCTCATCCTTATGCTCATTCCCTACAAAGAACACTCCTTTGTAGTTCTCGTCAAAATACCGTTTACAATGATTGTGCAAGGCGCGTTCCATTATTGGATTGCGATTGAAGACTCCTTCCACATAGGCAATATCCGAATATGTTTTTGCATTTAATCTTGTTACAGCCATTATCTTAAGAAATCTGATATTTTATAATTTGTCCTGCCTGTTTGAATAGGATTTTGCGGTAGACGACTTCTATACCTCTCCATCATTTTCTCAATTTTTTGGAAAGAGATATTACCCTCTTTTGAAAGCGTATATAGTGTATAGGTCAGTTTCCCAACCTGAGGCGTTTTCATCTCCTGATTTAGCTGAAAGTCTTCACAGGCACTAAGTGTCAGCCATTGTTCTGGGGCTTTCTTTGTCCTTGTTTTTTTTGTTATAGGTATTACAAATTCATCGTAAACCCCTCTAATAGTTTCGTCGGCATCGGTGTTTAACAACAGAACAGGCGTTTTACCAATATCATCCTTAAAAGAAAAAGATGTAATCCCCCAAGTAGAATTCCCGCTGTGACAGGCATCCACAACCACCAACATTTTTCCACTGTCGCCAATCTTATGCTTGATTGCTGTCAATAGCACATTAATTTCATCATCTATCAGATGCTTTTCGCCTCTGTCCCTCCTACCATACTTTAAATAAGCATCATAGGGAATCCACGACTCATCCATCTTATCATCAGATTCATCCCCATTTACGTCCGTCACCTGTTGACCGTGTCCGGAGAAATGGATGTAAACAATATCTCCTGCCTTACACCGGGCTGTTAGATTTTTGAATTGTGTAACGATTCCCGCTTTTGTTGCTTGTTTGTTGACAAGCGTGCTTATATCTTTATATTCTGCACCTCTTAACATTTTCTGCACATATGGCACGTCCTTATCACCATTGATTTTGGCCCAGCTTTTATCTTCCTGTTCACCTATACCTATAACAAGAGCCCTTCTCGTCTGTGCCGTTGCCGACACAAACAAGAAGGAAACGATAATAAGAATTATAAATCTTAAGATTTTCATTTAAAAGCCATTTTAATAATGCCGTCTATAGGCATGCCCACAATTCCGGCAAGTTTGACCGCGTCCCTTAAACTCCTTGCAGTAGCAACCACTCTCTAAGCAACGTCCAAACCCTTCACTTGTTGTTGAACCTCGTGTTACAACAGCTGACGTATCAACATCGGTTGTGTCTATAGAAATGGAGTCGTTCGAATCAACCTCTACAACTGGAGTCTTTGTATTTCCACAAGCCATAAACCCGAAGACCATGATTGTCATCACGAGTGTTCCCAAAATTCTTTTCATGTCAATATACCCTTATTTGTGTCGGGCACAACTTTTATTAATTAGTTTCTATTACTTTTTCGTATTCAAATAAAACCTCCTTATTATTACCCAATATCATACTAATATCCTTGTTTCGTTTTCGTTGTCCTGTAATATCAAATATTTCTATGATATATGAATATTGCTGTTTCCCTTCTTTGAAGTTAATTGCTGTATATGGGATGAAATATTGAAGGTTTGAAAGAGACATATCCTTTTCCGTAATCTTAAACGATGTTCTTCTTTTTGTCGTGCCAAGTTGTTTTCTCAAAAAAACTGGAATCTTTTTGTTTTCAAGCTTTAGAGCATTGTTATTTATATTGTTGCCTTCCGAGTCAAAAAATGATGTAGAAACAGTCACACTTCGATCTTTAAGGTTATGTGCTTCACAATCAAAATGAATAACACATCCCGTCTCATTATTTCGGGTAACATCAGTTTCAATCCAGCTATTGGAAATATTTATTTCCGGCTTGCCAGGAAATAAATCCAAGGACATCATACCTATTGTTGAAATTATCAAAACAATAGCAGATACGGCTGAAGCCGTAAGTAAACGTTTTTGCTCATCATTTCTCTCTTCAACTTTGTTTTTTTGCAAGATGGCCACATTATGAGATTTGATTTTGAAAACATCGTATAACGATCTTACGATTATGTAAACCAAGAAAAGTGCCAAGATGGCATATAACACACATAACGCATATGGCCAACAATCAGAAACAAAGTCTGAGACCTCGTTCATAAACCTCTTGACCTCAGGATTCTTTCCAAAAATCTTTCCGAAGATATACGCCAAAGGTCCCCAATTTTTAACACTAAGCATAAGAATGTAGTTCATAATGTGATAGTTTTAATTTGTTACATATATCAGTTTATGTTGTCGAAACCTGATAAGTAACCATCTTTACATATAAATTTCCCCATTCTCAAAGTTTTTTTGAAAAACACGCTTTTTCTGGTTTTAATTCAGACATATCTTTTTGTGCGAACCTGTTTTATTCATCAACAGTTATCGTTGTTGAGCGTGATTGGCTTGCCTCTAAAGTTATGCCATCCATAGCATATCGTTTCCATTCATTTTTAAGTGTATGGATACCAGGACTACAATTTTGAACTTTATAACTGAATTCGTAAGGGAAGCTCCTTGAAGTTCCGATAAGAACGTCATCCCAGTACATATTTAACTCATAAACCTTATTGTCACCAACTCCTTTATATAAGAGCCCCTTTCCAGAAATAATATCATCATTTACAAAATGTGTACTTTGAGAAAAGCCTGGACTGAATATGTATACAGTTTCGTCATCAGCGATAGCATTTATATTAGAAACAAACGAATATGAGCCAGCAGTATAAGTTGGAGCTTCAAGATAGTATGAAATTTCAATTTTAAAAGCATAAGATTGTCCAATTGTCAATGAAGGGGAATAATCAAAGTTAAATGGTATATTTGTTCCAGTATATATCTTTTCACCATTGAAGAATACCTTCACTTCATTAACCTGATACCTTAGGTTATAAACATCTGTCATGTTGACAGAAACATGGAGCTTTTCACCAACCCTAAGGAAATGTTCATAGTCGACATTAAATTTAATTTCAGGACGATTGGAAGAATTGCTTCTTATTAAAAATTCTTCTGTGTGTTCTGTTATTGCATCTTGAAACCCTTCCCCTCCTACAGTGAACACCATTTTTACATGATGTATTCCAGGTAATAAAGACGATGTCCTATATTCCATTTTATATGGAGCTTCTGTCTCTTTTGACACGAACATGTCATCGACATAATACATCACACTTTTTACTTGACATCCTAATTTCTCAAAATTATCCGTAAACGAAGGCTCAGCATATACAATGGTTTCACCCTCGTTATTGACAGTGCTAACAGTTAACGAGTATGCACTTTCGGGAATAACAAGTTCATAATTAAAAAGACTGCCGTTTTTTTCGTCATTACAAGAAACTATTCCTATGGCAAGAAGAAATAAGACCAAACATTTTGATATGATGGCGATATTATTATCTGAATTCATAATTTATACCATTTTTAGTTAAGATTAAACTGTATACCTGCACCAAAGAAAACTTCATTTTTGTCTTTATACCCAAAAGCGTAGTTATAGCCAACTGCAAGTGAAATGAACGTGTTCTCAGAAATTGGGATAAATCCTTTTAATGATGGTCGAAGCATAAATTTAATTTTTTCTTTTTTCTCTTGATCATGCGTAGAACTCTCAATGGTAGTTGAATGTGAACCAGCATTTGCTTCTTCTATGAAAAAGCTTCTTACAACATCTTGAGTCCCCTTCATGTACAACAAGCCTGTTCCGCAGCCAACAGCAAAATATTTCATATAAAAAGAAGGAGTGATTGTAAAGAAGAATTTCGGAGTATATGTTTCATCGGTCTTCTTGAAATTCATCACATCTGTCATTTCAAGGTCGTGTTTATATAACTTATCCTTACTGGAACAAAAGCCCATATCTGCACTAATCATAAACCACGAATAGGAATAGTTTATAGAAAAACCTATAGGCCAACTCTTTCCATAATTATAGGTCATTCCCAAGGTTTGCTCATCATACAACAGATCGCTGAAGTCTACCTTCACCTTCTTCTTGCCGGTTCTCTTATCTATTTCCTCTTCGTATGGTGTAATCTTTGCTATTTTACCCTCGCGTATGTTTACATAAAAAAGATCTTGCACATGTTTATTTAAAGCTCCGTTTATCATTATATCGCATACAATAGTTTCATGTTTTTTTGAGAGATTTTTCTGTTTGTCAATTGATCCTTCACTAGAAACAGAAAAGTTATACTCATTCCTTGAAATAATCCTAATATTATTAATGTGAATATTAATTCCTTTTGATATTAAGTCATTAAGACATGCCTCGTAATCTTCAAAATCATAATGATTTAGAATTATATCTTTTTTTTGCCACCATTCGCATATAATTTTATCACTTATCCTGAAGTTACGTGTACATAAATCCCTTATTGCATCAGAATAGTGGATTACATCTTTTGACTCACACCATGCACTTAAATTTGTCGCATATTCTCGAACTATCTCCATTGGCTGACGAACTGCGCCCCACATATACAGGCTGCATGTCAGAAGAACTATAGTAATTTTTATTCTCATACAATTATTTATAATTATTAATATTAATCGTCGTGTTTCTTACAATAATCAAGAAGTTCTTTCGGCTGCGCATCTAATTGTTTTGTCAACAGTTGATCTTTTTATCAATAACTCCCCATTTCATATCTTGATCTATGTTATTTACAATCTGATAGATAGCAGATAACGACTCCACGTTCGCATGAACAGACAAAGAGCAAATAATGACTACTAGTAATATACAGTATTCCTTTTCCATAATTAATTGCAGGGGTATAAACAAAATGAATGGATTAACCATCCAGCGTTCATATTATCTCTCTCAACATATTTTATTGAGAACTGATACCCTGGAACTTGATTAAAAAAGAACTGCAGGTCTTTAACATATTCTATTTTTAGAATCCCCATTTTTACCAGCGCCAAAAAAACAGAAGTCTGGTCCACTTCAAAACTGGACGATGTAAAATCTGTTATATATTCAGAAGTATCATCTGTCATGCGAAAAAGTGACATAAAATTCGTTTCATGATCATCTGGCATAATCATTTGTTGCTTATGCTTCTTTTCTGATTTCAATGACAGGACATTACCTTCAGCTTTAGTTATCACCCATTTATACATGCCATGTTCTCTTTCCTCAACTTTAAGATAAAGAGTAAAATCTACTTTTTGTTTCTTGAAAATACTGCGGCATACAGCTTTTGCATACCACGCTGTATCTCTATAAGAAATCGTCACGCTATCCGACACGACTTTCTCTGCAAATTTTTCTGCCTCTATAAATAGCGAATCCTTCTTTGACTTAAACAATGCCAAATCAAAAAGAAGAAGAATGTTTGACTTACGATCTTTAGTAATCTCTTTTGATACATCTGGCCTAACTTCTTTGTTGTTAAAACGATCAAAGAATTCGTCTACCAATTGTATTTGTGCCATATATTGATTACGGTTCAACAATTCTGAAAGTTGTGCAGACGCTGTCTGCACATAGGCCAAAAATAGTGATAAAAACAATATATTTTTCATACGCGATGCTTTATTTTGTAGAATCCTCAATTGCTACTATATCGCCAAATACCGGAGGGACGTGGTATTCTATCCCATCCCTATCTGCTTCATTAATCTCCATAGTAATAATGACTTCATGTTTTGTCAAATCTTGGTGGGCACTTATTTTGTCACGATTATCTACATAGATTTTTTCAAAAAATGCCTTACAAACATATTTATTATCACTCACTTTTTTCAATGAATTATAATCTATCTTGGCAATATCTATACTGACTATTTTAACTTTATTATATCTTTGATTAGCAAGTCCATTTAAATAACTTTTTAGCAATCTCTTACTCGTTTTGCCTCTTAAAGAAGAGATCTCTATCATTACGCCAGCTCTCAATGTTCCATCTATAACAATAGTATCTCCTTTGCCAACAAATAGCGATAAACACTTCTTTGCATAAAGAATTCGAGTTTGTAAGTCAGTTTTCCTATCCCCAATTACAGAAAAATATTCTGCTACTAAATCTGCGTTTTGCATTATTCGCTTATTTATTTGAACTTGTGATACAGAATCAATTTTTATCTGTCCTAAACAACAGGAAGACATCAAGATAGAAAATAATAAAAAAACAATCTTTCTCATACTACAGTTTTTAGGGGGCATCTGTCATGACAGATGCCTAAATGTTAATTTACACGTACAGTATCTATCGCCCTCACATCACCTAAAAGGACAAGGTATTCATAACGATCCCCCCCTTCTTCAATTACTTCTAATTCTTCTTGTATAACATAGCATTTTACAGCTTTACGAGTAATATCTTTGTAAACAGGTCTTCCATCTTTGTATCCAGTAAAGGCCTGTTCAAAGAAACAAGTACATACAAAAAGATTATCAGCGACACGATGTAAATTGCTGATCTTTATGTCTGCAACATCAGTTGTTTGGATTGATACTGCATCATATCTTAGATTAGCAAGCCCATTAAAGTAATTTTTCATCATTCTGCGATTTACATATGGTGAACCATCTGCATTCTTTCTGTTAACCGAGGTGACTTGCATAACTACTCCTTTTCTTTCTACCCCATCTTCTTCATAAGGGCCACCTTTCCCTATGAATAGGGACAAAGCCTTATCGCAAAAACGAAGCCTTGTCTGCAAATCACCTTGTGATTTATCTGCAATGGTACCAATATACTCGCCAAGCAATCCTACCTTTTGAGCTGCACGCAACTTTATCTTCTCCTCAATGGCAGAATTTTGGGCATCAACTGTATTTGCAATTGCAAATAATATCGTCAAAACGATAAATCCAATTTTAGAATTTCTTGTAATCATATTATCTATTTTTTATATATTTCTCTAACAATAAGGCTCTTTATTTTCTTATACGAATCCAATTCACAATCAACTACTGCAATCTTGATAGGTTTACTCCTCGTAATAAAAGAAATATTTCCAAAGTAATCAGAAGCAGACTGTTTATCAATAACCACATCAACATCTTGTCCAAGAATTCGAACTATTGCATTACCTGAGAAGTATTTCTCTTGTAATACCTTTGCTAAATTTTCTCTCTGAGCTCTTGACAAATCTGAACTAATAATACCATCTAACGATTGGGCAACATTGTTTTTAATAACATCTTTTATATCTTTAGTATTAGGACTTGGTGGAGTCGGGGGGGTACCAATTGGAGGGGTAATTCCTGGCGGAGTTGCATCATTTAAATTAATATCAAAGACTGGAGTTTGCTGGGTTACACGTGACCCTGGTTGGCGTGAAGCTGCCAATGTCTCATTGTTTACAGCAGTTTGAACATCTGTGAAAATACTTTCCCAGTCTGCCTTATATGTCTTTCCAACCTCTCTGTTAAAGATATTCATCAAACTATAAGAAAAGCAATCCATGAGACCAACGCCTTGAATATAGCCACCCCAAGATGCCTGACCTTTATCACTCGATGAAATAATAATATCACCTTTGTTTTCCAAAAACAATTGTTGAATATTACTTACAGCATCCATTGCAACAAAAGAATGCCCTTGGTTAACAGAAAAAGCGACTTTCTCCTTAGCGCTTAAACCTTCCGCATAGCTATTGCAACACATTCCAATCGTTATAACAAGACGAGCGTTCTTCTTCTTCAGCTCTTTATGAACCCATTCGAGTGGGATACATTTATTTTCATAATGTTGGGCAAGTGCCATCTGTGGATATCTACTTTTATCAGCTGTTGAACGAGCACCATGACCAATATAATAAAATACAACAATGTCGTTAGATTTGCATCTGAGATTCTCAACGATATCCTTACAATTCTCTGGAGTAGTTTTTAAACCAGCATAATCATGTACTTGAGCATTATATCCTCGTGGCAGCAAAGCTGCATTGATAATATTAATCCAACGACCATACAGAATCTGACGGGTGTTTTTATCAATTTCTCCCACATCCTTATCTGTTGTATCGACAAAAGTAATCCAGTGAATGTCATTAGCATTTAGTGTACTTATTGAAGCCAATAACATAATAAATAATACTAATTTTTTCATAATTGTATAGTTATTTCTGATTCAACATAAAACTCAAGAAGTCGTCGCCAGGAAATAGGATATTAGCCAATTTTATATATCTATTGTCCTTTATACCAAACATTTTAATATCTTTTCCACCACTATCTCGCAAGGCTATCTGTTTGAGACCAAAATCTACATAAGCTGTACAATAAATCTTTTTTGACTTTTTAAATATAAATCGGATGCTGGGTGAGAATTTTCCAAACACCACGGCACTATCACGGAACTCCTCATTCGTTGCAAAGAGAAATTTTACAATACTTGCCTCTTCGTCCTTCAGTTTCTTTTTCACTATAACAGAAAGACTGTCACTCTTTGCAAGAATACGTTCGGCCATAATCTGTTTGCTATTTAAAATAAGAGACGAAATGCTATCTCCGACCTCTACTCTCATAACAGAATCAATCGGGGCAAACATTGAAGGCGAATTACTAGTTTGGGCACAACATCCTTCACATAGCAGCGAAAAGATGGTACAAAATAGAAACGCTAGCATAGCGCAAAAATCATTTCTTTTCATGTCTAAATAATTAAATTTATGTTATACATTTTCTTTGTCTTTATCTTTTTATGAAAGTGATCTGTAAAAAGTAACCATAAAGAAGTCGATAAATTATTAACGCAGAAAGCCCTACAACGTCAGTCTGAAGGCTGAACGTTGATGGACTTCCGTTTATATTTATGAATCCATCGGATTCCTATGTGGTTGAGCGCAAGTGGAAAATCCATATTTGCCCTTTAGGTTATGATGTCGGTTCTCCGACATGGTTTTACCTGCGACCTCCTGCAAGAATTGGTTAGGATTTAGGTTTCTATACTACAAGATATAAAAAGAGCGTGAGATCCGTACCTGCTGCTTATCTTGAGTATCCTGGCCTTCGAACTTGCCTTTCCAAAAAGATAAGCAACTTCGAAGCCCACGCCGATATGAATATAGGAACCCCTTAAGGATTTTGATAGATACATATTATATATACTATCTCCAAAGGGGATGCGTATAAACACATCCCGAGGACATCTACCGCTGCATCATCACTTTTGGAAGTTCTGAGTGTTCGAAGTTCGGAACTCAGCGATGAGCGTCAAAGTAAACGCCTTTCTACATATGTAGTGACTCTCGCATTCCCACCCAGCATCCGACTTGCATGTCGCTTTCGCTCCACGCTCGTCTCGGCGTAGGCTGTCATGACTCTGTGGGCGATAACGGACACGTCCGCCGATTGCCCGGAAGTACATGACTTCGAGAATCGGCGGTAAAATTATGAAAAAAGTTTTAAATTAACAAAGGAAAAGGGAGAAAAAGTTACGATTGGCAGAATTATGCAGAAGTTCCCAAATAAAACAACGCCTGCGCTACGATATTGCTACGATATCCGCACACTATCCTTTCGGTAACTTCTGGGCATTCTTCTGCATCAGTCGTTCATCCTTTGCCACCTTGCGCTCCACCTTCTTAATGTCCTCTGCCGGTGGGAGGTTTTCGGGCTTGATGCCTCGTTGGCCCAGCATTCCACGAACGCTGTGGTTGTTCTGCACATGCTCTGCTGTAATGTTGGCCTCACCATAAAGATCCTTCTGTTCCACATTGTAGTTGGTCATCTCCGTTGCCAGATTCTTGGCGGCGATGGTGAGCGTAGGCAGATAATCAGCTAAGGCACCGCTCTTGATGCCCAGGCGCTTCTTCATCTGTTCTGTAGAAAGTCCGCCAAACAGAGCGCTATCGCCCTTGGAACGGATACGGCCAAAGCCCTTGTCATCTACTCCACGCTCATAAATATTGCGGCTGAGTTGCTTCTCTGATGCGCGCAAACGCTCACGAGTATTGAGACGGGCAAACTCATTCAAACGCTCCTCAATAAGTTCTGCCTTGCGAGTCTGCACAGCAAAATAGCTCTGTGCAAAGGCAATCTCTTCCTTCTTCGGGTCGCCATTCTGGGCTATCAGATAACAGGCATATCGAGTGAGCATGAAGTCCTGAATATCTCGTTGTGCGCCCTTGGCTAAAGCTATCATTTTCGTGACCTCACGAAAATGATCATCAATACTAATTCCCAGCGTCTTACACGATTCCATAGCACGGCCAATAGCCCCCACGAAATTCTCCCAACGGGCATAGCCCAACACCGTTTGCAGTTCGCGGGCATACCACACCTCTATGGCGTTTCCATCATCATCCTTGATGCCCTTTGTGATAGTATCAAAAGCTGACTTGTATTGCTGTATCTTCTGTAAATCCATAGTTGTTCAATATCTTACTTGCTTGTTCTGCACTGCTATCAGGAGACTAATTGTTGTAGCATGAGGCCAGCGATATTGAGTCCACCTGATTCGGCGATAAAATTATGAATAAAATCTTAAAATAACAAAGAAAAGGAAGAAAAAGTTACGAATAGTACCGAGTACAGGTCACATTGAGTATAGGGAATCGTCAACCATTTATTGGAGTCGTCTGGTCATGGACGCGGTACCAAGTATCACGTTTATGGCACTAATGTCCCTCTTCCTGATTCCAATGTTACACTTACTATGGACACCTCGGGGGCTAATGTTACACTTCCCGGCTCTAATGTTATACTTGAATGTTACACTTCAGAGTCTAATGTTACACTTCCGAAGAGATATACAAAGGAGCAACTGAGAGAAAAATTTTCGTCACGCAGTCAACCCAAATCAGGAAACGTCAAGCTCTTTGATTTCTTTCTCTCTACCAATGATTGCACTCATAGAATATTGTTTTATTTTGCTGCAAATATAAGAAAAGTAATGTTTGCAGCAAAATAAAACAGCTTTTTTCTTTGTGTTTTATCCTTTCATAAGACTTCGGTCATGCGGGAGGACATGAGCTCTACTACAGGGCAAGGCGCAAGCCAAGAATGTAGCTGCGGTAGTCAGGCGGTAGGCCGTCGCGGCACGATACACGGCAGAGCCTGGCGTTGTTGTACCAGCTGCCGCCACAACGCACGCGGTAAGAAGGTTTACTCTGCCTATAGCGCGATTACCATAACTGGTAATACAATGCAGTATGCCAAGCATACCCTCTGCAGCAGGCGACTTCTCTTTTATCACCTCGAAGCACGAAATGGCTCCGATCGTGTCACCTTTTTCCAAAAACGACATTCCTCTTTTGAAAATGGTACTATCGGCACCTATAGCAGGTCTGCTCAAGAACTTGTTTTTATTTATTATTGGCTTCGGCCCGACTTTAATCTCCCTCACCTGAGGGATGTTCGAGGGAGTCGTTTGTATGACGCCGTCTGAGATTAATTTACCTCTTTTTCCGTCAACCTGTCTTTTTACATCCACAGAACCTTTTACAACGTTTCTTATAACCTGTGCGTTAGCTGACAGCGACACCAAACAAAGCGTTGTCACCAACAATGATTTCAAATAAATCTTTTTCATAATTATTTCTCTTTTGCCATTTTTTAGTTTTCAGTTTGGTACTATTCTTAATAACATATGCGTCATTCCTCAGAGATTTGATGTCAAGGGCCTGTCTACTGCCATCACTGACCTATCCACCCACTCCTCATCCTTGTGTTTGATAGCTGACGAATGCAAAAATCAGTACTATCCCCATGATTCCTTTTGCCTGTCATTACCTTTATAACGTTTTTTCTTTATTCTATTGTCCGCTCAGTTCTACTGCTTGACTTGCAAAGAACCATTTTTCTCTTCGGCATCCGTGTCATAATGATTAGAAACTTTAAATTAAAACATCTAGTCTTTTGCATCTAACAATATAAAAGCAGCCCAGTATTTGGGGGCGTCCCATCCTTTTTCCTTATGTGAACGAACAGAATTCTTCGCAGATTGTAAAGCGGCATATTTGCTCTTTCCTTTCCCAATCCATTCTCGGTAGAATTCTGTCATCAACAGACAAGTTGCTTCGTCATCAACCTTCCACAGCGACATTAGTATGCTATTGGCACCAGCTTTCTTAAATCCACGCTGAAGGCCAAATACACCATCTCCTGTAATTCGTCCCTGGGCAGTTTGGCAGGCTGAAAGTGAAACCAAGTCAAGTCCTCTCAAATCAAGAGCTGCCACTTCCTGAGATGTAAGTATGCCATCATCAACACCTTCTGGTATTATTTCGTGGTTGAGAACATTTTCCGCACCTGCCATGTAAAGCCCACTTTGCACTAACGTCTTATCTTCTAAGTTGCCCCAAAAAGATTTCTGAGTCATAGTAGGGAAATTAGTTTCGTCATTTTCAGCATAAAATCCATGTGTTCCGATATGCAATATCCTCGTATTCCTACCGTCAAGAGCCTTAAAAGATCTTTCTGTACCTGCTTTCCCAGAATACATGACTGCTTTTAAATCTGCTTTGTCTTTTTCATTTATAATTCGAGCAATGCTATCAGCCTCATTTGAAGTTCCCTCCAAATATGGTAATAATTTCAAATTACCAACTCCACGATATAATGCAGTGTCCTTTTTCATCTCATCAATATACATACCATATTCCAGACCGCCATAAACGACCGCATTATCACCCCGGTCTTCATGCTTAGCAAGTAGTTGACTCGTAGAAGACAGACGATACATCTGAAAATGATCCGACATGATTCCATATTCCTCAAAAGACATGTCTTCGACAGGTATGGAATGGAACGCCCCTATCGGTGAGAAATAGATGGACCGAATCCCATCGAGATATGGCTTGACAAATAGCCATATTTGTTTGCCACTTTTATTGCTTAAATCCTGAACATGAAGATTGTCAAATGCATTTTTTTTACCCATTTCCACAAATATGGGTGCTAACCATCCTCTCTTAAGTAAAACAGCACCGTAGAATTCCGAATTGTCCTGCTTTGAATACTGTACCATTTCTATAGACAACGTGGAGTCCCCGAGTACCTGCTGAATAGCCTTCCAATCATATAAATCATTATCAAGTACAACCAGGCCTTTCTCCCGACACACTGCCAGTAGTTCGCGTTCCAATTGATCTGCGTATTGTGACTTCGCTGCACGCTCCTCTGGGTTCATACTCGCATTTTGAACAACCGCCGTCCTAAGGTTCATCATTTGGCGCATCTTCCCTATGAGTGCTTCATTGCCAGATCCATTTACTGCACGGACAAATGCTTGATCAGAGGACAACAACAAACTTTTAGAGAAAAGGGCGAGATTATATATTGCTCCAGCGAATACGGTCTGTTCACCCGACTTCTGTACAAATTTCCCTGCATCCGACAACGTGTGCCGTGACAAGCGCCAGTAATACTGTCTCTCCTTTGAAGTCAGCGTAGCCATTTGGTTTGCCGTCTCATCAATGATGGAATTAGCCAATCTTTTATAGTAGTTTTGAGCTTTATCATAATGCTTTAAATCCAAATACAACTCCGATAAGGCTTCAAGCGTAGCTTTGGTTTCAGCATACATGGCATTTTTTTGAGACAAGCAAGTCGTATCCACTAATTCCAAGGCTTTCAAGTAGTCTTTGGCTTTTCTGTAATAGGGCGACAGTCCTTCAAGATATGTTTTTTTAAGAGATTTGTTTTTCAAATTATCATTTATATCCTGCTCGCATCTCCTGACAACATCCAACATCTTCGGCGTATCATCTGCCAAATAATAAGCCGATGCAAGATATTCCTTTGCCTCAATGGTATTAAGATGTCCTACTCCATAATGATGCTGGCAGAATTTCAACAACTTAGTAGCTTGCAGAATCAGTCTTTGACGCAGTGAATCTGTGTCACTTTTGCCTTTTTCGTCTATGTCAATACTTCGTATCTCCAGGTCGCTGATCATGTTTACCACAATACGTCCCATAAGTTTGCGCTTCATAGTCACATCATCAGTGTGATCGAGCAAAACAGAGGCATATTGGCTGGATTTTCCGTAATCACCCATTGCAGCATACACCTCCGACATGTTGTCATATACTGCAATAAGTGTGGGAGTCTCTATATTGGGAACCTTCTTGCATGAGTCGAGCAGTTGCAAACAACGTTGATAGTCACCTTTCAACCCATATACGGAAGCTTCCAGGGCCAATGCCCTTGCATAGAGGTCATGTTGGTTTCCAACAACTTTCTCTACTGACTTCACTTGTATTTCACATTGTTCAATCTGCCGGTCAAAATCATTTAGGCTGGCATACATTGACTGAATGCAGTCAACCAGTTCTTCTTTCTTTTCGTCAGGAAGGAGTGCGTAGGCTTTTTCTATCTTATCCACCATCCGAACAGCTTTGTTATATTGATAAGCATGAGAGTAAGCGTATGCTAATATTGCCATGTTTTCTATAGTTCCGTCCTGATTTTTTTCTAATAGATTTACAAAACGCTGGCCTTCATTTGTAGAAAGAGGATTATTGCAAAACACAATCCATGAAAGAAGTTCTCTGGCTTGAACAGTTTTTTTCTTTTCAAAATATGTCAATTCCTGACGGAGCACAGACAATACCTTTTCATGCTCCTCTCTTTCCGAATAATGTTGGGCTAATTGCAGCATGACGACATGATATATATCGTCATTGGAACTTAATCCGGCCTTAGCTTTTTGAAGCAGAACTTCCGATTCTGTATAATTCCCAAAAGTTTCTTGTACTTCTGCCCTATCTATCAACAATTCTATATAATCTTCAGATGCGACTTTTCCTTTCTGCTCCAAATGCTGTTGTACAGCAGCAAAGCAAGAGTCTGCCTTAAGATTCTTACCATAAAATTTATAGCATATTCCTAAACCATTTAATAATTCCATATAATCATCTGTACCTTCCTCCCCAAGCCTACGCATATCTTTCAACAGTCCTTCTGTATATTTTGCCGCACTTCTCCATTTCTTTTGTTGGAAATAGATGCTTGACAATTTAAGGTTCATATTTTCGCTAAATACAGTCGTACTGTCAAAATATAGCTTGTCATGAGCTTTAAGACCCAGCTGTAAAGCTGCAATTTCTTTGTCTGTGTGCTGTTGTTTTTCTGCCCATTGTGCATAATAAAAAGCGCAGATAATAAATTGAGGTGTGTAAAAAGCCTCATGCTTGCCTGTCACGGCAAGACACTGCTCTATATCAGGATAGTCTATTCGAGAATCTTCACTTAGAGCAAAGAAAGCCTGCAGATATAATTTTCCCATGTATTTCGCACCGATTTTGATATCTACAGGTCTGATATATAAATCTTGGTAAAGTGTATCTGCAAAAGATCTAACGTCAAATATCGGCTGATTACTGAGCACATTGTTTATAGTCATGCCCAACATAACCGCACAATTGTTCACTCGCTTTTCTGCATTGCTTAATATCGGCTCTGTTTGAGCTGATATACGAATAGAACAAGCAAAAAATAAAAATATAACTAAGATCCTATTTCTACACATTTTCCTTAAAATTAATATAGGTGTTATTCTAGTGCATCTAACAACACAAATGCAGCCCAGTATTTCGGGGCATCCCATCCTTTTTCCTTATGCGATTGTACCGTCTGCTTAGCCAGTTCCAGTGCATCATGTTTCGTCATGTTCTTGGTAATCCAGTTCTTATAGAATTCTATCATTAGGTAACATGTTGCTTCATCACTCACATCCCAAAGCGAGGCTAAAAAAGACTTCACCCCAGCAAGTTTAAAAGATTTGATAAGATTCCAAGGCTCATCTGTTAGAATCTTTTCCTGTTGTTCCTTCGCAGTCCCACATGCACTGAGAGTAACTAATTCTACAGAATTAAGATTCATGTGCGATATCTCATCGCCCGAAAGAATTCCATTATTATCTGTTTCTAATGGATTACCTTTTATATAATTATTGAAACCAGACATGCATAATCCCGAAAAACATAACAGATGATCTTGTATCGAATTCTTTTGTTCACCAAACAACAAAAAATGTAAGTCTTTATTAGTAATGTTGAAATCTATACCAAATGCGTGAGTAGCCAAATGAATGATTTGAACAGGTTTGTTAGAAAGTTTCTTGAAAGAAGCTTCAGTGCCATATTCGTCATGGAAGAATGCAACATTAATATTCATTTGCGAGAATAGCTCGGCAATATTTTCCGTTTCTTGTAATGTTCCATAAAGATAATGCACCCCGACAACACTTCCTCTAGTTAACTCTTCTGGAGTAGTGTCATAGTTAAATTCATATTCCTTCTCGGAATCATATGATAAACCACCATATAATACAGCGCTACTGATAGTATTCTTATTTCTGCTTTTCAGGGATTCAAGAGAAGTTATTCGATAAATTTGATACTTGTTAACTACCTTTGGAGAAGATTCTATTGGCAAATTGTTAAATAATCCTGCTGCTTGTATAAAAAATCTTTTTTTTGATTTTACCAATGGCAAGATACGATTCCACAGTAAAATATTCGTGGTATCTAAATTGATGTCATCTGGCCTCATCCTTCTTTTTCTTGTTTTTTCAAATGCATCATTTTCCAAAAACAAACGTAATATTTGACAACGGCCATTTGCAACATCTCCAATCATTGTAACATATTCTATGTCACCATGTCTTTGATAAGGAAAAATTCTAAGGACGACATCGTCCTTTTTTAGATTCTTCCTGACTAATTCCCAATTAGGGAACAATGCGTTTTCTGAATATATATATTCCGAATTTATAATGTCAGAGAGAAAGCTTTCCTTTATAGTGTCAGAAACCTTACTACCAATGTTTCGGTCGAGATCGTCAGTTAGAATAAACGATGCCCAGTATTCTGGTTTGTTAAACTGTCCATTACCATGAAGTCTAATGTACCGTTGCGCATTTTCAAGAGCACGACGTGGATTATCTCCTCTAAACAGATTGTCATAAAAGCGTTTCATCATCAAACCTGTTACTGTATCATTAACTTCGGATAATGAAACAAGCATTGTGCCAGCCCCAGCTTTCTTAAAGCCCTTAAGCAAGCCATATACATCATTCTCTTTGACGTCTCCTAAGCCTGTATCACAGGCAGAAAGGACGACGAGATTAACTCCTGTCAAATCTGTTTGTGATATTTCATAAGCTGTTAGCCGACCATCGTTTCCGCCATTAGCAGCATCTTTGTCAGCACCAGAAAGAGCTAACCACGAATGAGACATCATCCATTCTTGAAGAGACGATGATTCAAGATTATCTTTGTCTGGGTTGTATTCCCCATGGCTTGCTATATGCAGAATGTCTGCATGACTATTGTGAATTTGCTCAAAACTTTCTTCCGTACCGTTCTTGCCTGTCAATAAAGCTGTCTCTATTCCATTCTTCCTGAAAATTGAATCAATGTAAATGGCTTCTTCGTATGTTGACCTTAAATACTCATAGCCATTAACAGCCTCTCTTTTACCTCTAAATGCCAACAGATTATCCTTCTGGGGTTCTGACATTTCATCATATTTGAGTCCACCAAATACCACTGCCTTATGCTTTCTTTGTCTGAAACCCTCTCCGCGATTCTTAAACAATTCCTCTGGCGAAGATAATCGATACATCCCATATCGGTCAGACATAAGTATGTCCTTGTCTATTGGACAAGGCATATATTCGATGGCCACATTCAACTGATTACCTGACGGACAAAAATAGATGTTACTTTTTCCATTCAGATATTTTGTCAATGACTCCCATGGATTCTCCGTCGTTATTGTCTCAACAATTTGTGAATCTTGAATCGGATCAACGACAAGGGCCAAATTCAAATAGAATAAGACAAACAATTCATCTTCTTTGAAGATTTTATTTACAGTTTGCTTATAACGAACTCGCCTAACACTATCTGATTGTATTTCTTGTGTGCTACGATATGGCTGCGCATTAGTAGCTAATGTGCTTAAAATACAGAATATCATAAATGCGAGTCTCTTCATATCATAATAAATATTTAATCCAATGTGTCCAACAATACAAAATTACACATTTTCGTTTTGTTTAATCCGTCCAATAACATGAAAAGGGAAGGCAATGAGAAGCAACAAATAGTCACAGATGGCAATCTACACTTGTGTGTAGACTGCATTCTGGAACAAATTTTCACATATCTAATAATAATATCCTCTGCTGCCACGACAGCCAGCACATGTGCCTGTACCATGACAAACGCCACATTTGCCATTCTTGGAATAGCTGTATTTTCCTGTACCATTACAATGCTTACATCTCCCAGTACCACCACACGAATGACAATTCTTCCATGTTTTGGATGGTGTCGGATTGCCTCCGTAGGAACCTCCATACGTTGGATTAACACCTTGTATATTGCCATTAAATCCACCTCCATAACCGCCCGTTGAGTTATTCTCAACGGAAGGTGTCGGCTTTGGTACACTAAAACCACCGCCGATATATGCTATTTGATAACCCTTATTCCAATATTCTTTTACAGGTGAACCAACATCATCAAGATTTACCCATATGTGCTGCTGTGGCGAAGAAGAGTCTGTAAATTTTGATGCAACTCCTAAATATGAACCATTACCATATTCAGCAATAATCATGGAGTAACCATCATTCCACTTATCATGCATGGTATTAAAGAATGAATCAGAACTACTTCTTCTAAAATATGTTTGGGCAGAATATATTTTTGTTTTAGACATGACAATAGTCCATTTCTCCCCTACACTTACAGCTTGTGTAATGTAATAGTCATCATCCCAGTGGCTCGAAATCCAAGGTTCCAATTCAGACCAGGTCCCTGTATTCCAGGCTTGTGATGTAATGTCTGTACCTTCTGACATTACAATAAACCATTTGTCATTGTTTACTGCCAAGCTTGTAATGCAATATCCTGACTGGATCCTTTCTTTTATCCAATCTGATGGCCAAGAGGAGATATAATTATAGCTTTGGTTTGTATATCCACAGTTTTTGGCCATTGTCACAAACCACCCCTTAGTGGTATACGCTGCCGACGTAATATATTTTCCTTCATCCCAATACTCTTTAATATTATCTGTCTGCAATCCATTACCATGTCCAGAGTAGAAATAGCTCTGCTCTGTAACTGGCATTCCAGTTTGCATTATCACGAGGGTGTTATCTTGTGCCTTTAGACGACAGAATATTGAGACAAGGACAAGCAACAAGATTGCTGTTGATTTATTCATATTCATACGTTTTTAGTTACTTATCACAACAAAACTACAGTCTTTCTTACCACAGTTCACAATTTCCAATTCCACGGTGTTGCGACGGTCGGTTGGTAAATCGAATGAAGTTTTACGTTGAGGCCTTCCCTTCTTGACGTTCTTGGTATCGTCGAAACGCTTGTCAAGACCAGCTGCGTTGATGACGTGAACCTTCATAGTGACGAGACCGCCAGCCTCAGCTACGACTGCGAGTTCCTGATGTCCTTTAGAGGCAAAGGAGTATTTAGTGCTCTTGCCAGCCTTGACGAAACAGGTTTTGGTGAGGATGCTACCATCGGCTGTCTGACCACGATGGGCAGTAGAGCGGTTGAGATCGTCAGCCTTGGAATATACATCCTTGCCTTCTGCAAGGCTGTCGGCAAAGGCTTCATCAAAGACAAGGTGACCGTTGAGCGATGCAATGCTGTCATCCTTGCATCTGAGGGAAGAAAAATTAGTGGCGCCAGCGGCCTTCAAGTCAATGGCAGACTGCTTGATGGCTGCGGAATCCTTATTAGCCACAGCGTCACGCATGGCAATGCATGCATTAAATGCAGCATCAATGCTCTTGCTATCAGTAAACGTTTCTTGCGAATTGGCAGTTAATGCGCCAAAAGCAAATAATAGAATAAAAACAACTTTTCTCATACCTTATGATATATATATTTATTCTTTCCTAACGATTATTCTAAAACCAACATGTTTGTCTTTCGCATTTGTGTCAAACCCTTTCCGGGAAGAAGCGGTTACTTCTGATGCTGGCGAGTCGTAATCACCACCGCAGATAGTGAATAATCCGCTATCGCCAAATGTGCTATTACATATTTCACTAACATTACCGCTCATGTCATAGAGGTCAAGTATATTGGGGGCTTTCTCTTGTTGTCCGTCACTAGGATGAGGACGTCCACCGGAGTTGTCCTTATACCAAGCGACGTTATTGACATCATCACCTCCAACGTATAAAGTCGTTTCATTGTTCTCGCCTCCATGAGCCGCATATTCCCACTCTTCTACAGAAGGTAACGCAAAATTGAGGTTTGTCATGTCAGCCAAATCACCAAGGAACATATAGATGTCGCCATACGACACATTGGTCATCGGCATGTGCCTTTGAGATTCGTCGAAATCCTCACCTTTGATACCATACCATTGCCCAACTGTGAATTCAAATTGGCTCATCCAAATAGAATCCGGATAGACTTCAGTCATATTCGTCAGCATTGTATCAATAGTTTCCATCTGCGTCATCGTCAGGTCAGTGTTAAGCTGAAGATGGAATCCTTTGTATTTTTCCTGTAGTTCAGTACGTTTTTGCGCAAGAAGTTCCATATCGCTTATATGACACCAATACACAACACATGTAGTAAGCACGATTAGTATTGCGACCACTACACCAATGATTCCTAATCGCTTCATGGATCTATTGTGGGCATCTATATGTCGAAGGGTCTCTTTGGCAGCATCGAAATCTTCATCTTTCTTCTCTTGAGATGTTCGGGGGCCAACCTTCTCAATTAGGCGGTCGGTAATCATCTGTTCTACGCTTGCGCCTAATAGTTGTCCGAAAGAAACTTCAGAGTGTTGATTCCCTTCTATTGCCTCTTTTATAGCAGTTGGAACACCTTTGGGGATTCCGTCAAAAGTGCGGTCAGGATCTATGGGTACAAAGTGCTTCCCTTCCTGAACGGCAAGCAGGATTTCCTTACCGACCCAGTCACCTTCATTCACACATCGAGCCATTGAGCCAGCAGATAACACAGGCATAAAAACAGGAGCAGCTTTTATGGCCGCTTTTATTCTGTCACTAAAAGTTCCATCTCTCAACTCGTCATAGTCAAGGAAAACCTTGTAGCCTCGTTGAATAAGCATCAGTTGCAGAATACGGGCATACTGCGCACCACCATCCCTACGATAGCTTATGAATATATCATATTTGTTTGCCATACTATATGTATTTTACAAAGAACTAATTATATTATTATCGATTAAAACTCTATACTTCACGGTATCACCATTGTTTATAATCAGCATAACCATCGAGACCTTTTTCGAATGCACTACAAATCCACTTCAATGATCTACAGGAGGATGTTGATGAATACATCGAAGTTGGGGAATTCCATACTAAAATGACTTGATTATCGGCTAATGTTTTCTTTGTTTTCAGGGTTCATTGAGCTTTATTATGTCTTCCCCACCTTCTGGCTTAATTCTACCACGGCGGATTTCATTCCAAAGAGCTTTGTCGATATGCGAAGGAGCTTGAATAGCCGTCAAGAATTCAATGATGGGCTTTCGAATTTCGCACTCATGTTCCCCGCGTTTATATGCAATGAAATAGACATACATCGGTTTATAAACAATCATTCCATCCTTGTGGACATGGTATTTTCGATACTCTTTTTCTAACATCCTTGGGAAATAGCAGTCACTACCTAAAATTACATAAGGCAATCTGGGGCCACTTCCATCTAAGGTATTTATGTAATCTGAGGATGAATTATTGTAAAATAAAAAGCTTTTTTGGTCATCTAAAAGTTTAGATAGTTCTATTTGGTATTCAGGGACGAGATTTTGTTGATAGATTCGCATTGTCCCGCTGTTTTCAGAAGTAGTGAAGAGGCGCGCATCTTGAGGATGCTTTATCAACCACTTAATGATGTCTGATAGTTGTATATTAGTAATTGTAGTAATTGCTGTGTCTTTGTCATTAACTATACTATCCATCGAACTCGTCAAACCCTTCTTGATATAGACTGCTAGAGGATCTCTTCCTAAGAAATATTCAATGACACGACCTTTAGTAAATATTGGTTTTGTCTTTTCATTGATAAAGGTCGAGTCTAATTTGTCTGCGGAAAGACAGATGGAGATGAACGGGTGCTTTGCCGATGATTCTTCTTCCTCCATATATCTGTTGGCTTCTTCAGCCAATAGAGCCCATGCACTTCCCGATGCCAAATTGATGTATATAGAATTGGGATATGAGCGGACATTGACCGAGTCTGTAGTATTAGCAGTGATAAAATTGGCAACAGAACCGCCTCCTGCAAAAATGACGGTCGGCTGTTGGTGTAGCTTGTTATAAAGGAATAGGCAACACGTGCACAAGGCCAATAGGGCCAAGCCCCAGATGGCCATAGGCCGTATTGCATGCCCCATTCTCCTCCATAGTATTTGCCATCGATTCTTTTCGCTATTCTCTATATATTCTTCTATGCGTCTTCGCGCTTTGATAGCCAGTTCGTTTAAATCCTTGTATTTGATGTAATACTTATTTCCAAGCGCTTTAAGAACACCTTGTAAACGGCTGATATCTGCTGTCAAATTGTCAAAATCACGTAAAAAGACCCTTACCTCCGGATGCCCACTTTTGTCAGATGTTTTAGAAGCCAAGAGAAGTTCATCTTCAGTTGACGGATTCATTTTGTCGTCGAGAATCAACAAAACCAAATCCGCTTTATGGGTGATATGATGGTTGTATGCAGGCTGATTATCCTCAAAGTGCTCACATGAAGAAACTATGAGATGAATATTTCTCTTTTCATAGAGAGTGTTCAATTCGTTAGCCAATTCCTCTATTCGGGCTCTTTCATTCTTAAGTTCAATCGAACCTGCAATGAAGATGTTGTATTTTCTGCTCATTTTCAAATTGATATTATATTTAGATTACAAAATAATTATTGTATCAGCAAAAAGTGTGTCCTGGCACTTGTCTGTTGGCTCTCATTGCACAGGAATTATCTTATAACCCTTCGCGACAAGGAGACGGATGGTTTCTGTAGCCATGAGCCTGTCGTATTGCTTCTCGGTATCGGGAAGCTGGGCGTATGGGATCATGTCTGGGGTTTGGAGCTTATGGTCGTCACGCTTGGGGCCATACGTCCAGCCTTCGCTTTGACGTTCCAGCGCCCACACGTCATGAGCATTCTCTGCGAGCTCCTCTCCAAGTTTCATCAGATCTTCAGAGAGTTGTACACCAGTAAGATCTATGGGGGTGGGATGATAAGTTGATTCTTCTACATGGAATGCCGTCACACAATCACTGCCATCTGCCACCCACTGATCAAGGAACACCTGCAAAGGGTATTCCTGCACGGCTTGTGTCAAGGGATTAAAGAGCGTGATACGCTGAGTAGCCTTGTTAACCATGATGATGACGGAATATACAAGTTCCTCTGCATTTGCAGCAAAGAACCGTGCACTGATGATGGGCAGTACGACACCTCCCTTCCCCACAGCAGCGAAAATGGCCTGAGGGTTGAAGTCATAACGATGATATACACGCATGCCTGCTTCCTCAAAAGTAGCAGCCTGAATCTTCTTATGTGTCAGTGCGCAAGTCACGCATTCTTCATAATAGCTGATGTTCTTCATTGGTTCGCTCATAATAACAGAATGATAGTATTGTTTTTGTTTATTATATACGATTTTTTACATTTTTCGTGACAAAGGTAATCATAAAATGATAGAGTCCTCATACTTAGTGTAAAAGCGATACGTCTACGACATCATAGTCATTGCTCCTCATCTGCACAGAAAGCTCTTCCCAGTTTTTCAGACAACCATGCCGGAGTCTTGCTTCGTCCTTATACTTCTCATCTCCCTCATTTCTATATCCCAAAATTTCGTGAGAAGCATTCCAGCGAAGGTGTTCTGTCTGAGCCAGAGTGTCCAAGACCTTCTGTATCTTGTTTAAGGAGATTGTTGTATCATCAGACCATGAATAGACGGGGGTGCCGACTTCTCTCTGTAGGCCATGTGTGTTCATGACTTCAAGGAGGTCTTTGCCAAGGGCCTGCTCAGCCAAGATCTTTTTGGTTTCCTTGTGAAGGCTGTTGGCTATGTTCTGATTTTGAACTCTTCTCAGTTTCATGATGCCGCTATAGGTGGGCATATATCCTTCAAACCGACCGGTGAGTTGCATCAACTTATCTTGCTCCTCGTCCCATTCTTCGATGTCATAAGGGGTCAGTCCCGCCGATTGTCTTATCTCGTTCACAGATAAGTCATACTTCGCCTTAAAATTTTTGGCGTCATTTCTCAACGAGTCGTTTACCACATAGTCATAGGTATAGACTTGTTCGGCAGATCCGAATGGAAAGATGATGTCACTTACTTTATCCGAAGGAGTGATCACATCCTGGTGGAGGTAGTCATTTGTCTTCCCGTTTTGCTCAGCTGCCCAGAGTCTGTTGTAATGTTCAGCAATTTTGCGAATGTGTCCGTTTTCATCGTGCTGAACACGTACTAATATCTTGAAGTGACGCATACATTCTTTCCTATGCTCATCGCTTGTTAAGGTGTCGCATCTTTCTCGGACGGCGAGTCGGAAGATGCGGACGGCCATGGAGATATTGGTCTCATCGTCATCTGTGGCCATAACAATATAATTCAATTCGGGAATCCACCTCTTAATTTTCCTGTAGAATTCCTCACTGCGACAATCCATCTTATAAAGATTGATGATTTCCTCCTCACAATCATCCTCTTTCATGACCTTTGTTCGAATGGCCGGTGCGTTCATGACAAAAACACCAGACAACGCTTCCATGTTCTTGTCAACAACCTGGCACTTGAATGCAGAGCGTCTGATCTCTTTTTCGTTGCTCTTGACAAACGCACCAAACTCATAGAGGAACCTTACCGTCTCCAATCCTACCTCGCCAAAACCAATAACCATAGCATTGAAAGGCGTGGAGACAGTAGCGTCATTCTCCACTTTCACAAAATTGACGGGATGAAGCTGGGAGTTCTTTTTCATCAATTCTACGCTGATATGGGAAGAGTCTACAATTCTAACTTCCATATTCCGGCTAACCGGTTCGTCTTCTATAATCCGATGAATACTATTGTAACGAGCATGGCAATAGAGATACACCCTTCCCTTCTGTGTGAATTTCAGAAGGGTAGAATCGTTTTTTAAATTGGCTATAGCCTGTATGTTTGCTGCTTCATCTTCCGATAGGAAGAAGAGGTGTACGCTACCGGTTGTCTTCTTATTGATAATCCTGCATAGAGACCGAAGGCGCAATCTGTTTTGGAGGATATCTAACGTTCTGGTTTTTTCAGGTTGTTGGATGTCGATGTTTGCTAGGTTTGAGTAAGAAGTTGTTGTAATACACTCCAACTCTTTCAGTCTATCCAAATCCTTGTTTCTTAATGACAAGAAGTTGAAGAGGCGTTCCATGCCATTTTTGACAATACCAGTTTCATCGTCATGATTTGTTCTGACTACCACAATCCTGCTATTTCCCATTTTGGAAAGATTCCGTTTGATATCTTTAGCCAGGTAATAGCTAGCATCGTTCATTCCCCAAAAGATGAAAGTAGATTCCTTTGAGTAGATGAAAAACCATCTTCTGAAGGCTGCTATCAGGTTGAATCCGAAATGTTTCAGGACAAATACCAAGCTGACTAAGGCTGCAAGAAAGTGAGCCATGGAGAAGGCAAACATATAGCATGCGTTGTCATGGAAAGCACTGTGGATGGCACTGACATCACTTTCTATCAAGAACATCTCAAACGCATGGAGAATAGACATCGGTATATTGCCAAAAAGTGATTCTGGTGCTCCTGTGTACATACCGATTTCATAAACGATGAAGCCGAAGATCCATACAGAAATAAAAGCATGTGTCAGAAACCTGTTGGCCAAGTTCTCAAACCACCTATAATTTCGGTCAACGCAGTATGAGATAATTATGCCCAACACGACAACGCAGACAGCGAGCCCTAGGCTCCACAACCCCATTGAGCTAATAATTGTGTTCTCCGGATATGGATCTATTCCACTCAGGAAAGGTAACCCCCACCATTCTTTTTCAATCGCAGTCAATATTATCTCTATCATTACGGATTCCTCTTTTGTTTTTCCAGTTGTTCTAAGGATTGCCTACAACTTGGTCGTGAAGTTTATCGATGTGTTCTCCTATCTTCTTTGTCTCCCAAGTGAAGAGAGCTGTGGCTCCAGGGTCAACAAGTGTTGCCATCCACCCGTTACCCTTATAGGCAGAGATGATACATTCCCATATATTATCGATGAAGGAAGTGCTGCTACCTCGTGTATTCATTGCCTTCCACTCTACCAACCATTTAGACTTGTCCCATTTCTTCTTTCCTGGTGTAGCATCGGCATAGGAGACTTCCTTGCCGTTCCCTACCCCAGGAATCTGATAGTAGCTGTCAACAATGCGGCAACGCTCAATGACATCCATTTCAACCCTGTACTGACCTGTTCCCCAAGTGGGCTGATAGCTTAGTCCATCTGACGTGCCGGTATAAGAACGTGGAACGATATAGGAATCGCCATCGATGCTGATGAGTTTTTCATAATCGGGGTCGTTCTTGTCATAGATGAACATACCATCTGCATTCAGTTTCTCCTTGTCCACATTGACATGTATGGTAAACTCTCCTATCTGTTGATTGTTCATGATCATGGTGGCCTGGTTCATCCACGATGAGAATAGGCGAACCTTCAAGTCCAGACAAAGATTGTCGCGCTTGTCAAAACTGAAACGACTTTCTGCTCTTCCCGTAGAATCATTGGGAAGGTTGCAGAATCTGGGGTTGATCATCAAGGAGTCTAACTCGACCAAGAATTTTGAATGGTTGACGATATGGGAGAGACCAACGCTATCACGCCTCATTTTACAGAAAATATAGAACACGTCAACGCCGATGCCGTCATCACCTACCACTTCTATATAGTTCTTACAACCAAAGCCTTCAAACTTAAGATTCTCCGGATCCAAGGCTCCCTTGGTTGAAGGTAAAGCATAGAAGTCGTTAATCTGAGTTTCCGTCTTCAGTGGTTGATAATAATAGCACTGCTGCAGGGCGCGCTGATACCATCGTTCACGGTCACTTTTCAACGCCTCTGCAACATAGCTGATACCCATGCCGAGAAGGTTGGAAGAAGCATTGACCGTCTTCTGTTTAAAGGCACTTGTATAGCCCGTCCATAAAAGGTTGGCCAACAGCAGGCTGCGCCCGTCATTCTCGCTTTTTGAGTCCATAAGGCTTGCCAGACGTTGGTTCGTTTCCTGCACGTTTTGAACACTTCTTTCATTCTCTACTAAAATCTGGAACTTGCGTTGAGCAAGACGAGTATTGCCGGCTTCCGGCTGATATGTCTGCGCGGACACCGTTCCCGTAAGAATAAGCAATAATAGTAATAACAAATTTCTCATCATCTCTTTTATTTATTAGAAAGCGTCAATTATGATAAAGGGATTCATAAATCGTGGTGTGTTGTACCTAACAATTCTTTTCTTGTTGATGAACTCATACGGGTCTAGATAATACATGACATCCTCTGTATCCTTCAGCCGCTGCCGAGCCTTAAGGAAGGCAACATGAATATTCTTTGCCGTCTGCTTTTCCAACTCTTCATAGAAAAAGCGCATGAAATGATTGGTCGAGTTATCGTTGACATTCCATAAAGACAAAATCATAGCCGAGGCTCCCGCTTGTTTTAGGCCACGCTGGATGCCATAGATACCATCGTCGGTTAGGTGACCCAGCCCTGTTTGGCAGGCAGAGAGAACCACCAACTCCGACTGGCTCAGATCCAGGCTTGAGATTTCATTGGCCGACAATATTCCATCATAAAGCTCTTCATTAAAGTTCTTGTCCGATATCGTTTTTTCTGAGCCAGAGAAGAGCAATCCGCTCCTTGACATTGACTCATCATTCAATAAGGGCTTGATATCACTATTAATACCTATTCTACCACTGAAATAGCCATGAGTAGAGATATGTATGACATCGTAATGTTGCTTCAGCAACTGCATAAAATTCTCGTCTGTGGCCTCATGGTCAACAAGCAACGAATCCTGTGGGCAATTGCGCAAGACGCGGATGGAGTCAACTTCTTTCCTGGTTCCCGGCAGATATTTCACCTTCATTCCTCGAGAAGCCAGGAACCTGTAAGCCGCCACATCGTTATCTTTTGTATAAGGATGAAGCGGGGTGTCATAGGTCATACCACCGCAAAGTAGTGCGCGTTTCATCTTGGGTGTTTCCCTTTTCTGTGTCAGTAAGCGGGTGGATGATAGACGGTAGCAAGTTATTGTCGTATCCGGAATCATGTATTCGATGGCCAACTGGTGAAGTACTCCATCTGGAGAGAAGTAAATATTTCTTACATTGCCGATTGCCTTCATCAATGTTGGCGACCAGATTATTTGCTGTAATCGGGTGTCATGGTAAAGCGTATCCTTACAGGTGTCATAGGGTGTGCTGATGGACTCACCGATATTATATAATCTAACTAGTGGCAACTCTAACAAGCTGTCTGGGGCAAACATATCCAAGAAGAATGGTTTGGCACTATTAAACTTCAATACTAGGCAACCTATCCGTCTTTCATCATTCTTGCCGAAATACTGTACAAACTCTATGGCGCATTCGTCTTTCTTCAATGATTTTCTTACCTGCCTCCAATCGGTTCTGGTGGCATTCTTCCTGATCAAGTAGTCTTTGCTGAACAGGGTCAGGTCGTAGAGCATCTCTGGTGCCCTGTTTCCCAGACGGAAACAATCATAGAGAAACTGATGGGTGGAGAGCCAGTACTGCTCACGCTGTTTTTTGCTGAGCCCGCTCAACTCCTGTTCTATGGAGGAGCAGCGCTCTTGTATGTATTGTCGGTAGTTGTCCGCTGCAGACTTATAAGTATCCTTTCCCTCCTGGTCTGCTTGAAGCATGAGAATCTTTCCGCGTTTCCTCAATGCCTCATAGTATGCAGCATCCTTTTTCTTCTTGAAAAATTCTCGGATGGTATTGTCTATCAAGGAGAGCGCGTGGGAAGTGTTCCCTAGACGGGCTTCGCACATGGCCACTTGAGACAGGACTTGATAGTACTTTGGTCTGACATCTTCTATCTCCATATCAAACAACCACCCATGATAGACAGAAAGAACGCTGTCCAGCTGTTCCTTGGCTTTCCCGTATGCTTTCTGTTTGTAATAGAGTTGCGCGAGTTCTTCATGCAATGTTACAATGTTCTTCGTACTCCCCCGACGAAGAAACACTTCCAAACTATTCCTATACATCTGCTCAGACAGTTTCCCATAGTTTTCTTCCCCGGCCACGCCGTAATAAAGGGCTCCGTTCATTTTATAGTAGTAGGCGAGGAAGACGTCGATGGAGTCGCCCAACTCGTCTTGATAGATGTTATAGGTATCAGCATAGCGTTTTACGCAAGCCTGCAGTTGCTGATAGTCATCCAGCAAATAGCACTTCTCTGCTTCGTCAAAGATATCAACGAGTTGTTGTCGGACATTGTTCTGGGCCATAAGCTGCAGAGAAATGACAAGCCCAACCAAAAGTGCGATGCTCTTTTTCGTCATTTCTGTGGATTATGGTTCAAGATAACGAACGACTCGTCAATATTGGATTGATTGGTGATAGAGAATACCATGATGTCATTTTTGCTGACATTGGGCAGCACGAAATATTGTTCCCCGTCCGGGCCTACTGTTGCCAGCTTGCCGTTTACAGTAATGACGAACTTGGTGTCGGCATGATAAGGAACGACAAAAAACTCCTGTTTTCCAATATGTCCCGTTAGTCTATAGGTGACCGTTTTCTTTTTCTTGATTGTTTTTTCGATAGCCGAATAATAGATGTCACGCTCTGTACTATTAAAATACTCGCCTTTGGAGTACACTCCTGTATTCTGACTGCTGTACACCCGGGCAACTAATTTGTTGACTTTAAACCTGTTGACGGTTTTTCCCTGATATTCATTTTGAGAATCACACTTGATATCGTCCATAAGCGCAATCTTAGGATTCTGAGATGACGACCAAGCGGTAGCCATCTTTTTAAGTACTTTGTCCGAAGACTTCTCTTTTCGAATCTCAAAAAGTCCTTCAGCCAGTTTCCTAAGATGGCTGTCTACCTGCGCATGACTGCTGAAGCAGGTGAACATGCTCAAGGTAATGATTAGAAAAAAATGTTTTCTCATGTCTCTTCTGCAATCTCTATCATTTCTTCAGGCCAATTCTCCATCTGGTCGGTTGACCTGACGGATGGTCTGCGGATGTTGTTCTCTTCTGTTTCTCTTCTTCTTGTCACGCATGCGGCTCGCTCACGCTCAGCCCATTCAGTTAAGGCTTTCAGTTCTATCCGTTCTGACGGGTGGTATGTCAAACATCTGTGTAGGACTTCTGTAAGAGCCTGCATAGCTTTTGGCATAACGGGTAGTGGCACAGTGGGATGTAGATGCTGGTAGGCTCCGCCATGACCACCAAAGACCATATGCCCTGTGGCCATGTAATAAGTGATGGCACCTAAGGTCCACACCATGCTTTCTTTATCTGCCTGCTGAGATGCATGCTGTTCAGGAGCCCTATACTCTTCTCCTGCATACTCACAACGTTCTACGAGGAAAGCGTCTCCGTCTATGATAACGGCATCCGGACAAAGAGCATACACCTGTCCGTCGTTCGTTAAGAACCGACCGACGTCGCCAAGCATCTTCCAAATGGCTTCCTCCGGACAGAAACCAGCAATGTCGCTGATAGTCATTCTCTCATTCATCGTTGTTCCTCCTTTACTTCTGTTACGGGCACTGCCCACTTATATAACCCGTTGCTTACGCTGTCAACCCTTGAAACAACACCTATAGCCATGATGTCATGGCCTAACTTGACCATGACCGGTCCTCCAGAAAAACCATGATTGATGTTGCTGTCAAAAAATAGGTTCTCATAATCTATGGAAGGGTCGTAGCGTAGCACACCCTCAGTCGGTATCATTCGCTTGTCGCCAATGCCTGTTTGGGGATAGCCGCATACCATCAGCCTCGTTCCTTTCTTGATTTGTTGAATGACATCCAAGCCTGCTAAGGGAATGGTGCCCTTCTCCGGCATGCTATCAATCCATAGTATATCGTCCATCTCCATCTGACGGTCGATAAAGTATTGACGGATGGAACGCCAGTAATAGTCCTGACTGAAATCCGAAAGCAGGAAAACACCGTCTCTCTCAGTATTGATATGCACGCACCTGTCTGTAGAGGCAAACGAGTATTTCTTGATATTTCTGTGGTCATAGAGACTGAAGAACACCCGTAGCTGCATCATGGAGTCTGAGGGATGCTGTTGGTTGAAGGTCTCCGCCTCAATGGCCCATCTAATGATGTCGTCTTCTTTTAAGTCGGCCACGTTGACGTTGAGGTCAAGATGGTGACCTATCCAGTATTCCACACAGTGACGGGCAGTGATGAGTTTGCCGTCGGTGGTGAGGAAAGCCGTTCCCGTTTGAACATCTTCAGTGAGAACCTTTGCAGGTGGAATCAACTTTTCTTTACCTTGGTGGACAAGCAGTCTGTGAACGGAGTCAACTTTCAGTAGCAAGATGGACTCCTCTAAAGGTTTTACATCTTCAACAGTGATGCCGTTCGACCTTAACTGATGGTAGAGGAAAAATAATGCTAAGAAGGTGGCGGCAAACATGCCAACGAAAGCCCATGACCAAAGGTTACGCCAGCTGTCCTCGCCAAAAGAGTTTTCGTCGTGCATACTGAAGGCCAGTGCCATAGGTTGTCCGTCAAATAAGATGATATCGCCGTCCTTCAGTGGGTAGGCGTAGCCGACAGGACCATGTCCCTGTATGCTGATGCTGACATACTGGGAACGTTTTACGATACGCCAACTGCTTCCATCGTCATTTCTGATAATGGCTGCATAGTATTCCGGTCTGTTACCTTTACATTCATAGCGGACGTCGCAATCGGCCGTCTCGCCTATGTTGACAATCCGCTCTTTCAGCTTCAGTCGCTCTCCGTTCAAGTGGTAGCTGTTGTCACCTTTGAATTTCAGGGAGAAATAATGCATACCGCTACTCATTCGTCACCTCCTTGTCTCTTGCTGGTGAGTGACGGGGAGGCAAGTCCTCGTCGACAAAGTTCTTGGCGATTAGCGGAAGGCAGGCACAAAGACAGAGATCATATATCTGAACAGGCTTTCCTGTCTCATCGGGGCGCAGGTCGTCATATGCGCGTAAATCATAGTGAATCTTACGCTTCTTAAATGCTTGCTTCTGCGTTCCTATGTCATCAGCTATTTTCTCCTGCTCTTCGTCAGTGCAAGGACGGTAGCCCAGGATGAGTTCTTCCACACACCATCGGTTGTGTTCCACCTGAGCAAGCATCTCTATGTCGTGCTGGGGAATGTCATAGAATTTTTCCCACTCGTCTTCCTTTAGTCCAACGGAACGCATCTTGACAGGAATCGTCATGGCGTTGCAGATGCTCGACATGCGTTTGACACTCGATTCTTCTGCCCACAATCGTTCTCTTTGTTCAGGGTCGATGTCTACGGGGTAGAAGAGTTGTTCGTTCTGTTCCTTGAAATTCTCATGGTAGCAGCAGTCGTAGATGTATTTGACATTCTTCGCCATTCTGACCAAGGGTAGCGTAAGATCATATCCCCTGTCTTCCATTCCGAAGCAATGGATGTTGGGGCAGGCGAGTTGGCTAATCTCGTTGTGACAATAGATATAAATATGCGTGTGCCGTGTAAACAGTTCCTGCGGCAGGTGCAGCGCCTCGTTCAGGTTCTTGTTCTGGTCTTTGTCTGCCATGACAATGGTAAGCAACTGTCCTTCGTCTTGTGCCCAGCGTTGCAACTTCTCCCTGAGTTCCGCATTCCAGCTCTCTGCCTCCACGAATTCCCATTCCACATCAACGAAGTCTTCACGACGGTCCTCATACATCGGCTTGTGAAAAAGGGCAACAGCTTTTTCTTCAGAAGGTTTGATAATCCGGTAGTAACTATTGTCAAAGAGGTTACGGTATCTCTTGATGAATGGTTGGCAGAGGCTTTCAGCCCGTACATCCACCATCGTTATACGGGTGCGCAGCAAGTGATTCTTCACATAGTTGGGGAAGTGGGCCTTCAACGCAGCGTGTATCGCAACCATCTCAGCTATCTCGTTCATGCCGAAGATTACCAGATGAACATGTTTTTCCGACTGAATGGTGATGGGTTCATAGTCCAAGACGATGGTTCGAATCCATTCTTCATCCATTGTAAAGGGATGAATATCAATGCTCCGACGTATGACATCGCAGAAATCGCATGTCTGCATCATCTGCAGCGTGGGCGCAGATTGCAATAGCAAATGACAAAGCAACTTCTCTCCACGTCGACCGCAGTTGTCCATTCCATGGACGAGACTGAGCAATTGGGCAACAGTAGCGTGGTCATCTCCTTCAGAAAACACAACAATCTCCTTGACATCCGCAACCTCAGCGTGGCCTACGGCGCTCAGCGGTTGTTGCGTCACATCAAAGTCCCGTTGTCGATACTGCAACAGCAGATTTTCCACAAGAGGATGACTCCCAAAAATGATTGCCTTGTTTTTTGCCATGACTGTTCCTTTCTATGTTTCTATCTGCGGCTTAGCCTGATAAACTCCTTCCGAGCTTTTCTCATCTGCTTGAGGAAACGCTTGTTAGTGTGCAATTTTGCATAGGCTGCACTAGCTGCCAGACGGCCGGCTTCCACATCGCTTGCCCAGTGGTAACCGGCTATGATGCGGCTCTCGCCATACATGTAGCCTCGAGCAAGTAGCGTGTCTTGTGCTGCTGGATTTATTTCCATGAGTAGAAGGGCGGCACTCCAGCCTAAAATGGTATGCCCTGAAGGATAGGAACCATTGTTGATATGACTCGCTTCCTGTTCCGGCACGAGTGTCTGCTCTCCAAAATAGACAAAGGGCCGTTTGCGCATATAATAAATTTTGGGTAGCGTGCACACGCTGTCACAAGTGGCTAAAGCCTCTTTTAGCAATCTATAAATGTGAGGTGTGCCTTCTTCTGAGATGTTCAGCCCAAAGGGACCGGAGAATTCTTCAATGATGGTGTTAAGACCATATACCGCGTCACGTTTGGCAATATCAGCCCGCCATGGGTGTTTGCGCAAGTCCTTTCCCCATTCATACCTGACAGAGTCGTTTGCGAAGAAAGGAGATGTAAATGCAGGCGGTGCAGGCAGGAACTTAACCATGTCTGGCATGTCCTTCGTAGTGAAATAGGCGTCGACATGAGTTACCTGAGCAAGTAAGAAGCTGTGACTGCAAGTAATTAAAAGTGTGAAAATAAAGAATTTTATGGTTGGAAGTTTCATACACTGTTGCAGCTATTTATTTCTATTTGTTGTCTTCTAATGTTAAAGGAATCAGGCCATCTTCTTTTGTTTTCTTTACATAACCTTTTTCCTTGTCTTCCCATATTGAGTCTAGTCTACAAATAGGATGTATTTCATTTAATTTTTGAATAAATTTCACCACTTGCCCCGGCACCTTATAATGTTCAACTACACCGTTAGTGTTTTTTATGGCATAAGCTATAAAATACAAGTAGATATCCTTGGAAACAGGGGTACCATCTTTATTTATAACATAATATCCTTTATTTTTCGTTGTATGAATATCAAAATTGCTTGGAGTATAATTTTCACTCGCAAGAATTAAGTAAGGGTCGGTGTAATTCAATGATTTGCGATTATTATAAATCCTGTGATACACCGTATCTTCTTCAATTTCTTTACATAAGATACTATCATTTAGGAATTTTTTATAAATCGTCCAAGTCCCGCTCCCTTTCGAGGTCGTATATAAATAATTCCTAAGGCTTTTATTTCTTGCTATGTCAATATAATGTTTTAGCGCACCAATATCAAGTTTTGTAATGTTGTCGTTAATGTTGAAGCCTGGTCCTGTAAATACTTTTAAGTAATCCTTCCCAAGATATAATTGAAGAATAATCATATTTTCGATGAACGAATCTTTATGGATGCGAATAACGTTTTTGACTTTATCCATATCAATAGTGTCGGCAGCAAGGAAAATTGGAAAAAATTTCTGTCCGTCAATCTTTCTATAGTATTCTTCGCCTATCATGTTCCATAAACTGCCTGTTGCAGTGGGCATATAGATAGCATTAGGAATATCATCAATGGAATCAATTTTTAAACCGTCAAAAGTCCCCTCTATAAAGGTGTATACAGATCCTCCGCCCAAAAACAGCAACATTTCATCGTCCTTGTTAAAAGACTGCGGCAAGTTGCTTCCTTTTCTTAAAGGAATGAGCATGCCAGCAAGGAACAGGAGGGCTATACATGCACACATGGCTGTAATCATTTTCCACTTCTTGGTGCTGCGGATATGGTCGGTAGGAGAGATGAATCGCGATATGCGTGTTTCGGCCTTGAATTTTAGGTCAGCTGCATCCTCGTAGTTTACATAGAAGAAATCTTTTCCAAACAAATCCTCCAGTAGCTCCATAATCTGCTGAATATCCGATGTCTCTTCCTTGAAGTTCTTCAGGAAAACAACAATCTCTGGAATTTGTTTCTTTTTATAGGCATCTACAGCAGTAATGAGTTCACTTTTCGTGAACTTTCCTATCCTACCATCCAAAACAAAGAGCGCCATATCTGCTTTGTTGGTGATGTAGCTATTATATTCTTTCTGATTGTCTTTGAAATCTTCGTATGATTTCATTTCCACAAAGACATCAACGGCCTTCTCATTATAACGAGTATTGAGCTCTTGGGCCAATGCTTTCAGACTATAACGCTCTATTCTCAAATCCTTTGAGCCTGCTACAAATATGGAAACTTTCTTTTTCATAATTGCTTTTTCGGTTTAAAGAAACAATCAATATTTGGTTAATCTATGTATGTGAAATTGTTTGGGTCTTCAATAATCGGCGATAAAATTATGAAAAAAGTTTTAAATTAACAAAGAAAAAGGGAGAAAAAGTTACGAATAGTACCGAGTACAGGTCACATTGAGAGCTTAACTGACAATTTCAACTTAAATAATCTGGTACAAATTCTTGCAAGAAATCTAAAAAAGGTGTATATTTGCAGCGTCAAAAATCTCAAAAAGGTGTAGAGCATGGTAGGACAAAAATCTCAAAAAGGTGCAAACAACATCATTTTGAAACGTAAAATATATCAGCAACTCCTTGACTGGAAGGAGAAAAGGAACGGTGAGGTGGCTCTACTCGTAGAGGGAGCGCGACGCATCGGTAAAAGTTATATTGTAGAGGAGTTCGGTAGAAATGAATATGAGTCGTATATCCTCATCGACTTCAATAAGGCTCCCCAGATGGTCAGAGACTGGTTCGATCTTTATCTGGAAGACCTTGATACGCTTTTCCTCTATCTGAGCCAGCATTACAAAGTGAGGCTTCATGAACGCAAGTCGCTCATCATCCTCGATGAGATTCAGTTATGTCCCAGGGCGAGAGCTGCCATCAAGTTTCTGGTGGCTGACAGGAGGTATGACTATATAGAGACTAGATCGCTTGTGAGCATTAAGAAGAATACTCAAGGCATTGTGCTCCCATCAGAAGAACGTCCTATCCAGATGTACCCAATGGACTTTGAAGAGTTCCTTTGGGCTACAGGTAACGACATGCTGATGGACTTGATAAGGAAGATGTACGCTGAACGGAAGCCTATGGGGCAGGCTTTCCATCGTCAGGCTATGGATGCTTTCCGTCTCTATATGATAGTTGGAGGAATGCCACAAGCCGTCAAGAAGTATGTTGAGACCAAGGACTTTGACGCCGTTGATGCTGCTAAGCGCGATGTGTTGGCCATCTATCGTAATGATATCTTCAATTATGCTGGTGAGATAGCCGACAAGGTGGTATCTATCTTCGATCAGATTCCTCCTCAACTCTCCAAACACGAAAAGAAGTTCCGCCTATCTGCCCTGAAGCCGGGGGCCAAATATCGCGATTGGGACGATGCTTTCTTCTGGCTGAAGGATGCGAGAGTGGTCAACATCTGCTATAATTCGACAGAGCCGAACATCGGACTGAAGATGAATGAAGACCGCACGACATTGAAGTGTTATATGAACGATACGGGCTTATTGATCAGTCATGCTTTCGACGAAAAGGGCATCGTCTCGTCAGAAATATATCAGAAGTTGCTCTTTGGAAAGCTGGAGGTGAACGAGGGAATGCTTATTGAGAATATCGTGGCCCAAATGCTGACGGCCAGTGGTAACAGCCTCTTCTTCTACAGCAAATCATCAGAGGAAGCCGAGGAACGTATGGAAATAGACTTCCTGCTCCAGAAGGATAAAGTAACCAGCCGCCACAACATCCGTCCTGTAGAAGTCAAGAGTGGTAAGAACTACACGCTGTCCTCTCTGACGAAATGTATGAAGAAGTTTGGAGAATACATGACCATCCCAACAGTACTTCATGCAGCCGACTATAAGGTTGAGGATGGCATTACCTATCTTCCGCTTTATATGACACCCTTATTGTAAAATAAAAAGGAGAAAGAAGTGAATTGCATGAACGGAAAAGGAACGGATGAACGGATGATGCGGCGGTGCATTGAGCTGGCGCTGTGCGGACGGGAGGAATCGCGGCCGAACCCGATGGTGGGAGCGGTTATTGTTGTTCCTGCGGCTGCCGATGGGGATGGCAGCGACGAGGTCCGTATCATCGGGGAAGGGTACCATGTGCGGTGCGGCGAAGGGCATGCAGAGGTGAACGCGTTTGCCTCGGTGAAGCCGGAGGATGAGCTGCTACTGAAAGAGGCGACGGTCTATGTGAGCTTAGAGCCGTGTGCCCACTATGGGAAGACGCCACCCTGCTGCGACTTGATTATCCGAAAGGGAGTCAGGCGTGTTGTCGTGGGCTGTGTGGATCCCTTCGCACAGGTACAAGGACGCGGCATCCAACGTATCCGGGAGGCGGGCATCGAGGTGACCGTGGGCGTACTGGAGGAGAAATGCCGATGGCTGAACCGCCGCTTCTTCACCTTCCATGAGAAGCATCGTCCTTACATCATCCTGAAGTGGGCACAGACCGCCGACGGTTTTATCGATGACCATGGAAAGGCTCTGGCCATCTCCACACCGCTGACAAAGATGCTGGTACACCGTCTGCGGGCAGAAGAAGATGCCATCCTTGTTGGCAGGACGACGTGGGAGCAGGAGCACCCTCAACTGAATGTCAGGGAATGGAGTGGAAGGGAGCCGGAAAGAATGGTTCTTTCGCAGGGAGTCAAGGAGTCAGGGAGTCAAGATATTTGTTGCGTGGGAAGTGTGGAGGAAGCCCTGAGATGCTGTTACGAAAAGCAGTGGCAGTCGCTCATCGTGGAGGGTGGAGCCAAAACGCTACAGTCATTCTTGGATGCCGACATGTGGGATGAGATCCGCGTGGAGACCAACCCGCGACTCCAGGTTGGTGACGGGACAAAGGCTCCGCTGTTGCCTAATCATGCGAAAGTTCTTTCGGAACAGATTATAGACGATAACACCATCATCACTTTCTGCCGAAGTCGGCAGGCACCTCACCCCACTGCTGAGTCTCCCATTTGATAATAGGTACGCGCGAGGAATGTGTACGCAGCCACTGCTCCGCCCGTCGGATAATCTCGAAGAGCGGTGCCGTCTCCGGAGTCAGTGGCAGTTTGGTCTTACACTGTTTTTTGTTGACCCACAGAATGGCGTTGTAGGAATCGGAATAGATGACCTTATCTGTGATTCCCCGCTTCTCCATCAATGCCAGTGCATGAACAATGGCAAGGAACTCACCGATGTTGTTCGTGCCATGCATGGGTCCGAAGTGAAACACCTGCGCACCCGTTGCCAAATCTATGCCCCGATACTCCATGGGTCCTGGATTGCCGCTGCATGCAGCATCCACCGCCCATGCTCCAGCCTTCACTTCTGGATGGAGCGGCAGCACGGTATCATTGCGATAGTCAGGAGGGTTCTGTATCATTTTGTTTCCTTTGAAGGGCAAAGGTACAACTTTTTTTCATCTTTCATCCCTCATCTTTCATCTTTTTTTGTACTTTTGCAGCCAAATTCTATCTATCAACGAAAATGAAAAGACTTTTTACTACATTGATGGCCGTCACGCTGGTCGTTCTGACCCTCGGGGCGCAAGACATCAGCGGTACCTACTATCTTAAGAACGAAGGTACGCAGAAGTTCCTGGCAGCCGGCTCCAGTTGGGGCACGCATGCCATTGTCAACGAGATTGGCCTTGACTTTGTCTTGGCTGCCACTTCCGATGGCAAGTACACCATCGACAGTCAGGTATCGAACGGTGAGGGAAAAAACTTCCTGAATGGTGAGTACATGGACGGAGCCTCAACCGGTTGGATCTTCACACAGACCGGCAACGGCTCCTATACTATCAGCAACGGATCGAAGTTCCTGACGGCAGGCAGCGACGGCCTTGTGACACTGGCCGACGACGCCACTGCCACCGCCGCCCAATGGACGCTGGTGACACCCGCCGACCGCATGGCTACGCTCAGTGCCGCAACAGTAGAGAACGGTGTGGAAGCCTCGTTCCTGATCAAGGGTGCCACCTTCAGTCGCAATGACCAGCGCAACAAAGCCTGGGTGCATGAGAAGAGTGGAGGCAATGAGACCGTCGGAGGACCAAACGAACAGCGTACCTCCTACGGCTGTGAGTACTGGAACAACACGTTCGATATCCACCAGGTCATCGAGAACGTGCCGGAGGGTGTCTATGAGTTCACCATCGCCGGCTACGGCACCAACGGTACTACCTTTATCTATCTCAACGACACCGTGAAGTCCTTCGTGAACACCGCCAGTGCCGAAAACTTCAGGACTGCCCTCGAGGAGATTGCCGCTGGACAACACAGAGGCAACACCACCGGCAAGGTGGCCGTACTGGGAACGACGCTGAAGATGGGCGTGAAGCGCACAACGAACAGCAACCAGGACTGGACCGTCTTGGACGAAGCCCGTCTGACCTATTACGGTGCCGTGCCTGCCGAAGCCTATAAGACACTTTATGAAAAGGCACTGGCCGATGCCCAGGTTTCCCTCAATGCAGAGGAGTATGCCGTGATTACGGGCAGTGAGCGGACAGCACTTGAGCAGGCTATCGCCGCCAACACCACCATAGAGGACACGAAAGAAGCCTACAAGAGTGCGATTGCCCTGTTGCAGGCTGCCGCAGATGCATTCAAGGCTGCCAAGGCCGACTATGACGCCCTGACTGCTGTCAAGACCGCCATGGCCAGCTTCGACTTCACTGCCTATCCCTATGCCACTGAGGCCAAGAAAACAGCTGCCGAGGCTTTGCTGACAGCGGTGCCGAACAGCGGTACCGATGCCCAGGAGAAAGTGGAAGCCATCAACAGCGCCTACCGTCAGGTAGCAGAGTCGAGCGCCATGCTCGAGGCTGTCGAGGGTGCCACCGATTTCACCAGCTATCTCACGAATCCCGCAGCCACACAGGATATTGCCGCTCCCTGGAAGATTGTTCTGGGTGCAGGCTCAGAAGGTCCGATGGATATCAAGAGCAATGAGCCCTGGACCGACGGCAATGGCAATGCTACCCATCAGTATTTTGACGGCGGCAACTGGAGCGGCACCACATGGGATGTCACCATGCAGCAGGACGTGCAGCTGCCGAAGGGTAAATTCCAGCTGACCGTGAAGAGCCGCGCAGCGAGCGAGCTGAGCAAGTTCGTGGTGTTTGCCGGCGTGGCACAGACCGACATGCAGCACTTCGGCAATAGCGGCGGACTGTTCGGCCGCGGATGGAACGATGCCTCTGTGGAGTTTGAGATGACGGAGGCAGGAACCATCACCATCGGTGTGCAGGGTGTCACGGAAACCCTCCACAACTGGATGTCGTTCTCCGACTTCCGCCTGGTTTCCTTCGACAAGTTCGAGTCTGCGAACACCAGCGGTGCCGTGAGCGTGAAGTGGGAGCTGAGCAATGTGGATGACCTTGCTGCCACCGCCCTGACGGGTGATGAGAGCAGTACCTCGCTGTTGACCACCAGCTTCACGAAGGGCACCAATATTGCCAACGTGACAACACTGACCGGCACCAACGCCGACGAAGGCTATGAGGCCGTTGCCTATAATCCGTATTTTACTTCGTTCACTCCCGATTCAAGGGTGGAGAAGGCCACCACTGGCCATGACGTCACTTTTGGCATCACGCCTGCCAGCGGCCACACCCTGAAGGTGACACGCATCAGCTTCGACTGTGTACGCGTAGGTACCGACGGCGGTGCTGTCGATGCTACGGTGAAGCTGCCGGGCGGAGCCACACAGCAACTGTCACCCGTCACCATCCTCCGCAACAAGATTGGTGCCAACAACTCCACAGGCTTTGGCCATAACGAGTTTGAGATGGCCGACCTGATGGTTACCGACACCGGCATGCAACTGGTGTTCTCCATCTATGGACTCAATGGCACTGACAATGAGAATCCCAAGTCGATGGCCTTCCGCAACATCGTGGTGGAGGGTGTGATGGATGAGGCCGTGTTCAATGCCGAGCATTTCCTCTCCGACTTCACCTGCAAGGCCAAGACCGGCACCGACGAGGCTGAGACCATCAGTCTCTTCGACCTGGTGAAAGACCTGAAGAACGGTCAGGGTACACGCTATGCCACCAGGCTCTATGCACAGCCCACCGACTTCAATGTAACCCTGCAGTCTGCACTCGGTTCAGGCTACGACGTGGCTACCTTCTACGATGAGAGCATCAACACCGTCAACGTAGCCATCAGAGCCGGCGGCTCCAAGGTGTTCAGCTTCAGCGTCAGGTTTTCTGTAAGCAACCGTCCGCCCAAGGGACAGGCCGTTCCGCTGAAGCGCGGACTGATGGCCCTCAACCTTGCCCATAGCGGCGGCAGCGGCAACCTCGTGTCGTGGCGTGCCCGCAAGAGCGACTCACGCAACTATAAGTTCAAGCTCTACCGCGGTTCCACCCCCACCTCACAGACCTCCAAGGTCAACAACGGCAACTTCATCATGGGAAAGACCAACTTCCTGGATGGCAGCGGCTCGATCGGCAGCTACTACAAGCTGGAAGTCTATGACGAGCAGAGCCAGCTCGTGGAGACTGATGTGAGCGGTCCCGCTTGGGACGGACAGGTGCAATACATCACCCTGCAGGGCGGTGCTCCTACCGATCCCACATCACTCAATGCCACCTACACCCCCAACGATGCCTCCTACTGCGACATGGACGGCGACGGTGAGTACGAGATCATCCTGAAGTGGGCACCCTCCAACGAGAAGGATGCTGCCAGCAATGGCAACACCTCTCCCGCCTTCTACAGCTGCTATAAGCTCGACGGCACCCGCCTGTGGATGCTGCACACGGGGCAGAATATGTTCAACTCCGCCCACACCACTCCCTTCGTGGCCTGGGACCTCGACGGTGACGGCTTCGGAGAGTTCATGGTGAAGACTGCCCCAGGGGCCGTGGACGGCGAGGGCAACTATGTGCTCATGGGCAATGACAGTCCCACGGAGGATCTGAAGAGCGGACGCGGCAAGCAGGATCACGGTTCAGAGTATCTCACCATCTTCGACGGCATGACAGGTGCAGAGTTGCAGACCATCAAATATCACACGGCATACGCTGACGTGTCAACAGAATTCTGGGGCGACAGCAAGCAGAACCGCTCCGAGCGCTATCTGGCAGGCATCGCCTGGCTCGATGGAGAGGAAGCGAATCCCTCTGCCATCTTTGCGCGCGGCTATTACAGCGGATGCAACATCGGTGCCTACGACTGGGACGGTGCCGACCTCACCCTGCGCTGGCTGCACCGCGGCACAAAGGCCAATGAAGGTACGCTGACCTATGGCGACGGTACGGTCGTGAACCTCTCGAAGTCTGTCTATGGCGAAGGTGCCCATTCCTTTGTCGTGGGCGATGTGACCGGTGACGGCAAACAGGAGATCACCTATGGTTCTGGCGCCCTCAATTCCGACGGCACCACACTCTATCGTACAGGCTTCGGCCATGGCGATGCCACCCACCTGGGCGACTTCATCCCCTCTCGTCCCGGACTGGAGTTCTTCATGGCCCATGAGAAGAGCCCGTATGGTGTCGATCTGCGCGATGCCCGTACCGGCGAAGTACTCTGGCGTCATACCGCCAGCGGCGACACCGGTCGCGGCCTCATCGCCCACTTCGACTCGGAAGCGGAGAATGCCTACTGGCAGGCCAGTGACAACATGGCGATGCTCTACGATACCGACCAGAATGTCATCGCCAGCAATGTGAGCCATGGCGGCGGTGCATCACTCAACAACCGCATCTTCTGGAACGGTACGCTGGCCGATGACTACTACGACAAGTCGGTGCTGGAATACTGGAACCCCACGGAGAAAGGATTCCAGCGCATGCAGGTGAACGGCAGCAGCAACTATACCTACGGCAACCTGAACAACGGTTCGAAGTACAATCCCTGCGTGCTGGGTGACCTCCTGGGTGACTGGCGCGAGGAAATCGTCAACTGGACTCAGAATGATGGCGGTGACTATCAGTTGGTCATCAATGCCACCAACTACCAGACCGACTACACCTTCCCACACCTGATGGATGACTATGCCTACCGCGCACAGGTCGTTGCCGAGAACAGCGTCTATAACCAGCCGCCTCATGTGAGCTACGACCCCCGCACGGAGAAGACCATCGTGGCAGAGACATTCGAGGTGAATCCCGGCGAGAGCAAGGCAGAGCCGTACTGGGGTGCCATCTTCACCACCTACCCCGTCATCATTCCCGAGGATGCGAAGGTATGGTCGGTCATCAACGGCATCAATACCGACGATGCCGATACCCTGAAACTCTCCCTGCAAGTGGCTGGCAAGGTGATTCCCGCCAACCGTGCCGTCGTCTTCAACTCTGCCAACCCTGCACCGAAGTTCATACCGACAGCCCTGACAAACAATGCCACCATCAGCAACCTGTATGCCAAGGGCTACTATTGCGACTCACTGCTGAAGGATATCAGTGATGTGAGATACGCCTACGAGTTCCGTGACGGCCTTCGCGGTCCCGGCTTCTACCGCACCTACGGACAGGTGCTTGTAAAGGGTGGTCAGGCCTGCGCCTACTTCGGCAACACCACGCAGTCCGGCCACGACTCCTATGTTGTCGGCTCAGAGTACAACGATGCCCTGCGAGTCACCTCGGGCATCGAGGAACTGCAGAGACCGGATGCCGGCCAGCCGTCATCCGAAGCCATCTATTCCGTCCAGGGCGTTCGCCTAACAAAAGAACCGCCCCATGGTATATACATCAAGGGCGGTCGCAAGTATGTGAAATAAGAAGTTTGAGGTGCCGGGGCTTACATTCGCTCCGGCACTTCTATTCCTAAGAGGCTCATACCATTTCTGATTATCTTGGCCACGTTGCGGGCGATGAGCAGACGAACCTGCCTGCTCTCCTCGCTCTCTGCATTCAGGATGCTGTAGTCGTGGTAGAACTGGTTGAACTCCTTCGTCAGCTCATAACAGTAGTTGGCAATGCCGCTGGGCGAATAGTCCTTGCCGGCCTGCTCCACGGCAGCACCGAACTCCGACATCTTCTGAATGAGCTCAATCTCCTTTGGAGATAATTGACCATTGACAATTGACAATTGATCATTATCGCCTGCCTTGCGCAGGATAGAGCGGATACGGGCGTGGGTGTATTGGATGAAGGGACCGGTGTTACCGTTGAAGTCGATGGACTCCTCGGGGTTGAAGAGCATGTTCTTGCGGGCATCCACCTTCAGGATGAAGTACTTCAGGGCACCCATGCCCACGATACGTGCAATCTCCTGTTTCTCCTCCTCACTGATTCCCTCCAGCTTGTTCACCTTGTCCTCACTCATCTTGCGTGCGTCGCTGATCATGGTAGCCACCAGGTCATCGGCATCCACCACGGTTCCCTCACGGCTCTTCATCTTGCCATTGGGCAGTTCCACCATACCGTAGGAGAAGTGGACGAGTTCCTTGCCCCACTTGAAGCCGAGGCGGTCGAGCAGGATGGAGAGCACCTGGAAGTGGTAGTTCTGCTCGTTGCCCACCACATAGATCATCTTGTCGATGGGATAGTCCTGGAAGCGCATCTCCGCCGTTCCGATGTCCTGTGTCATATAGACGCTGGTGCCGTCGCTGCGGAGCAACAACTTCTGATCCAGACCTTCATTGGTGAGATCTGCCCATACGGAGTTGTCGGCATGGCGCTCGAAGAGACCCTTGGCCAGTCCTTCCTCCACCTTTGCCTTACCCTTGAGGTAGGTCTCCGACTCGTAGTAGATCTTATCGAAGGAGACGCCGAGTGCCTTGTAGGTCTCATCGAAACCCTCATACACCCAGCTGTTCATCTTCTTCCACAGGGCGCGCACCTCCGGGTCGTTCTGTTCCCATTTGACGAGCATCTCATGAGCCTCCTTGATGAGCGGCGCCTCCTGCTTGGCCTGCTCCTCGTCCATGCCCTGGGCGACAAGTTCCTTCACCTCCTCACGGTAGTGCTTGTCGAAGAGCACATAGTAGTCGCCGATGAGGTGGTCACCCTTCTTGCCACTGGAGGCCGGCGTCTCGTCGTTGCCCCATTTCACCCATGCCAGCATGGACTTACAGATATGGATGCCGCGGTCGTTGACAATGTTGGTCTTCACCACGCGGTTGCCGTTGGCCTCCATGATCTTGGCCAGTGACCAGCCGAGGAGGTTGTTGCGGACGTGTCCGAGGTGGAGCGGCTTATTGGTGTTGGGGGAAGAATACTCGATCATGACCAGCGGGGAAGTCTCCGTGGCCTGCTTCATGCCGTAGTGGTCGTCGCCATCGATGTCGGCGAGCAGGGAGAGCCACGCCTGCGGTGCGATGACGAGGTTGAGGAAGCCCTTCACCACGTTGAACGATGCAATGGCCGGACAGCTCTTCACAAGCTGTTCGCCAATCTCCTGTGCGGTGTCTTCGGGTTTCTTCTTGGAAATCTTCAGGAAGGGGAAGACCACAAGCGTGAGGTGACCCTCAAACTCGCTCCTTGTCTTCTGCAGTTGAACCTGCTGCGCCGTGATGTCCTGGGCATACAAGTCCTTGACGGCAGCGATGACGCTGCCCGTTATCTGTTCTTCTATCTTCATGTTTTGTTCTTATTTTTGTTTCTTCATCTTGGCATCCCACTTCAGGAGCTTGTTATACTCCTTCTTGGTGAGTCGCATAAAGGAGCCGTGCTGCGGAGCCGTAACACCCTGGATGTCCACCGGCTCGTGGAAGTTGCGCAGGTTCTCGTCAGCCTTGCAGATGCGGTAGTGTTTCGGGGTATCCGAGTACTGGATATATGCCACGCGCCAGGTGGGGTCACCGATAAGCTGGAAGGCACTGGAACCCTCGCAGTTCTTCTTGCCCTCGAAGCTCACATAGTCATCGGCCACGGGCTCTCCCCATCCATAGGTTAAATGGTCGCTGGTGGCGGTGAAGATGCCGTGCTGTCCGCCTTCCTTCTTGATGAGCATGTGGTACTTGCCGTCGGCCAGCAGGTTGATGTCGGCATCGATGGTGGCATAGCCCCAGTCGAAGAGCAGCTTCGGCTGTGTCAGCTTCGTGAAGCTCTTGTCGGCATAGCTGTAGTACATACGGTCGTATTTCTCCTCGGGGCGGTTGAGCATGGAGTAGTAGATCATGTAACCACCCTTCTCACCGTTCTCCCAGACGTAGTCGGGGTCCCAGAAGATCTGCGGTGCCCACACGCGGTTGATGGTTGACCAGTCCTTATAGACGCTCTCGGCATCGGGGTTGCAGAAGATGGACGTGCCCTGACGGTAGTCGAAGGTGACACTGGTCCAATGGATGAGGTCATCGCTCTTCAGCAGGTCGATGCCGTAGTTGTCCCATTTGTGCGACTTAGCCACGCACATGTCGGTGGTAACCATCACGAATCCCTTGCCATTCCAGGCACGGGTGATGAAGGCATCGCGCTGTCCGCCCTCGATGCGGGCATGCTCCTGCGGGTCCATGATTGCCTCGCCGCCGAGGATGTCCTGGTAGTTGTAACCGTCGCGGCTCACGGCATAGGCCGTATATTCACCCTTGTCGCTCATGTGGCAATAGAGGTAGCCGTAGTCGCCTTTCACGAAGTTCTGTGCCGATGCTGTCATCGCTGCGACAGCCATCACTGATGCTAAAAAAATCTTTTTCATATTCATTTATATTTATATTATGTAGTCAAGAAGTCAAGAAGTCAAGAAGCCAAGGAGTCAAGAAGTCAAGGAATCATGACTTTTCCCTGTATTTCCAAATCTCTATGGAGTTAATGATGTTCTGCCAAAGGATGTAGCAGCCGGGGCCTACGCTGGAAAGCGGGGTCAGATAGGTATAGGCAATCCAGATGGCGAAGGCCGTGTTCTTCTGTCCCTGTCCCTGTCCGGCCTCGATGACGGCATCGAAATAATGGCCAATCCATCGGCCCACGGCGAACTGCACGATGCAGACGATGAGGCTAAAGCCGGCGATGGCCAGGAGGAAGAGCGTGGTGCTCTCCGCATGACAGATGTTCTTCACCGTGGCGCCCGAGATGATCATCATGGAACATGCCCAGAGATAGTAAGAGAGGTCCTTCACGGAGATGACGCGGCGGTGGAGGCCCTTGGCGAAGTGCTTGACAAGATAAGCCAGTCCCATCGGTATCACCAGCACGATGAACACCTGATAGAGAATGGTGAGGAACGCCGATAGGAACGTCAGGTGGGCCGCCTTCTCTACCATCGGGAAGCAGAGCGGGATGGCCAGTGCCGTGATGAAATTGGAGAGGAAGGTGTAGGTGGTCATCTGTTCGAGCTTTCCACCTAACTTTTGTGTCACCACCGGTGCCGCCGCCGCGCAGGGCGCAATGATACAGGTGAGCAGTGCCTCCATGAACACGAGGCTGTTGCCCGCAGGCTGATAGATCAGGATGAGCGCCATGAGGAGCGTGATGAGCACCACCTGGAAGAGTGCCACCCACAGATGCCATGCCCTGGGGCGCATCTTGTGGAAGTCCACCTTGCAGAACGTGACGAAGAGTATCAGGAACATGAACATCGGGAGGATGGCATCGAAGAAAGGGCCGAGCAACCGGCTTGCCCCATCCAGTGCCTCAACATAGGCGAAGAGCAGATAGAGCAGCGAACCCGTTGCGATGGCAACGAGCAGCGTCCAGTCCTTGATGATGCGAATCATTCCCATTCCTTTCGTCACATTATTATTCAGATTTCGCGTAGCGAAACACAAAAATACCCTGCAAAGGTACGAAAAAAAAGGAAAAGACTTGCAATCTTTAAATATTATTCTTATTTTTGCATCGATGTAAACAAACAGCGAAATGAATTTTTATCTCTTTACCCAACTACACTACCTGCAATACAAATTCAATCGTCTTGAGAAACAGGGACTGAAGTTCTACCAAGGAAAGTATGCCCATGGACAGGCTTGCTTCACCTATCGTGAGGGGTTGAACGCATACCTCTATGAAGGAGAATTCTTCTACGAGCACCGCTACCAGAACTTCGGCAAGGCGCTGACACATATCCACGGCAAATACAAGAACAACCAGAAGGAAGGTCTTTGGAGATACGAGAACACAGAAGGCACCTCGAAGACCATCCTTACTATCACCTATACCCATGGCGTCCGTGAAGGAATCTATCTCCTGCGAACCGGCATCAAGAGACCTTTCAGCTTTCACATCCAGCGCACGCTCCGCCTGACAATCTTGGACAAGAGGGTCATCGGCCCTATCCAAGTTACCGGAAGCACCTATAAGATCAAGGCCAACTGCGATGAGAACGGACGTCCTGACGGTGAATGGCGAATGACCGTCAAAGACTCCTTTGAGTACAACCACATTGAGGAGTGGGAGCATGGCGTGCTGAAGGCGTGCTACCGGATAGACGTGTTGACAGGCAAGCACAGGGAAGCCGAGGAAACCATCCGCCAAAAGATCATGCAGATTGTACGCTCACAGGCCTACGGCATGGAGAGCAGGGTCGGCTCCAGACAGGAAGCCTGGTCCGGATGGATTCACCGGAATGTGTAGTTATTCTAAGGAATCCTGAAGATGGCCGTAGAAGTTTTCTGCAACATTGAGCATTTCAATGGGCAGCAGACCATACGCCTTTTCCACAATATAATCGGGAATCTCATAGCATGCCTCAGCCAATGAGCATGCTATGGCCGCCTTTGTGTCGGTGTCGCCGCGTGCCATGATGGCATTGCGCAGTGTCTGCTCGAAGTCCTGTGCATCCAGGAAGCAGCGGATAGCATAGGGAACAGTCTCCTGACAGACGGCATCAAAATGTCCCTCGCTTCCTATCTTGTTGATATCTTTCAGGGGTGGGATGACGTAACCGAAATTCTTCTCCACCGCACTTTCTATATCGTCTTTCGTCAGACGACATGTACGCAGCCAGTAGATGACGGCGGCAACGCACTGTGCTCCCTTCACTCCTTCGGAATGGGCATGGCTCACCTCCGCGCTGAACTTCGCCTGCTGGAGCACAGTTTCATAGTCATGAAACAGCCAACCGACAGGACTGACGCGCATGGCAGCACCATTGCCGCAAGAATTTTGGGGAAGAGGGTTGGCAGAGTCCAACCACTGGCGGAACATGGGACCGAAGCAATGCTGTCGCTCCGGATAACGGCGACACCAGCTGAGCAAGCTTTCCTTGTAGCCGGTGCCTGAAAGGATGGCATCGGCCACGGCGATGGTACAAATGGTGTCATCAGTGAAAGTACACTCTTCGGTAAAGAGTTCAAAGTCTTCGACCGGTCTCAATACGCCCGACTCGAAGCGCGAACCTACGATATCGCCAATAATTGCTCCAAGCATATTTTGTAGTCCCACCGAGAATCGAACTCGGATCTAATCTTTAGGAGAGACTTGTTCTATCCATTGAACTATGGGACCCCAGAGGTTTACGCCTCTTTCTCCTCAATCTTGCGACCCATCACGAGGTAGGCGATGGGCGATGCAATGAAGATGGAAGAGAGTGTTCCGAATACTACGCCGAGCGTCATGGCAAAGGCGAAGCCCTTGATGCTGCTGCCGCCGATGAACAGGATGCAGAGCAATACGAGCAGCGTAGAGAACGATGTATTGATGGTACGGGCCAAGGTCTGGTTGACGGAGTCGTTGAACACCTTCTGCTTGTCCTGTTTCGGATGGAGCTTCAGGTTCTCACGGATACGGTCAAAGACCACCACCTTATCGTTGATGGAGTAACCGATCACCGTCAGGATGGCACCGATGAATGTCTGGTCAACCTCCAGTGAGAACGGCATGACGCTCTGCAGGAGTGAGAACAGGCCGATCACAACCAGGGCATCGAAGGCCAGTGCAACGATGGAACCGATAGAGAAGGCCACGTTGCGGAAACGAACCAGGATGTAGAGGAAGATGGCTACCAAGGCAATCAGCACGCTGATGATAGCACCATAGGTGATGTCCTTAGCCACCGACGGACCGACCTTGGAAGAACTGATGATGGAACCGCCCTCGCGGACATCAGGGTTCTTGAAGGCCTGCACATTCTCCTGGCTGACCAGGC
>Ga0247611_10000692_pt1 | contig 65951 bp, 121 predicted proteins | sample 177DNAGHGhighgp2_FD_192422 | JGI IMG/M metagenome (GOLD analysis project Ga0247611, IMG submission 192422) | Sheep rumen microbial communities from Palmerston North, Manawatu-Wanganui, New Zealand - 1770 DNA GHGhigh gp2 | ecosystem: Host-associated > Mammals > Digestive system > Stomach >...
TCGTTATATTATTATTTTGATCAACTATTAATAAATGTGCACCAGTTCCGGCGGCGTTGTATCCATATAATCCTCTATTCCCAGTACTTGATGTTTGACTATATAAATAAATGTTACCAGCCCCGCTTGAAACTTTAATCTAGGGTTCAGATGAAGTATTAGAAGCTAAAAATGTCCCGGAAATTGTTGCATTATTATTTGAATCTAATGCAATATAGTCTGATGTAGATTTTGTAATTATAGTACCAAAAGCGCCCTTATTACAATATGCTAAATTACTACTAGTACCTGCATAAGCACCATTCCAATAAGCGATGGCATTTTTTGTTAATAGATATTCATTTGCCATAGCACCACTTACCCATTCAAGTGTACCACTAGTGTTTTTAGTATAGATAGCATTTAAAGCATTATAAATTGTAACCGCTCCATTTTTATACCAAAACATTGCTCGCGCAGTAGCATCAAAAGTAATTGCATTACTTGCATACGCACGTCCAATATAATAATAAATATATCCATCCTCTGCTTCGGTTATTGCTTGTACATATGGATTCCCGCCGGAGATAGGTGTAAATATCATACCTGATATTGTACCTTTTATATAAACTGGTTTGTATGCTGTAAAAGATGATATATTTGTTTCTGAACTATTTTTAATATTAATTGCATAATGAAATAAAAAGTTATTATTACCAGAACTGCCAGCACTAATTGCGCTACCAGCATATAATAATGGATAACGAATATCAAAAGCAGTACCACTGTCTACATGATTATAACCATTATCTGTTCCACCAATAATATGTACAGCTTTTATAGCTGTTTGCGCTTTAAGAGTATAATAACGTAAATACCATAAACCATCGTTTCCACTATCATAATAGTTTACTAAACGCCAGCAACCAGCCCCGGGGATAGTAGTAGTATTACTATTAGCTCTTGCAGTAGCACCAGTTGTTGGTGGAAATAAAGAACTAATTGTACCAGTAGAATCATATACTAAAGTAACAATTGAATTAACAGGAAACTATCCTGTTAATCTAGTTGTACTACCATTAATACCAACAGGTCTAAATGTTGTTCCATTATCAGTAGAAATATAAGTACCGTAATCATGACTTGCAACTGGTACTTTAATAGTAATTCTATCACCGTTTGTTGGAACATCAATACCTAAATTAAATACCCAACGCGCGCCAGTATAACCATTAGTTCCATTACCGCCAGCAGCAACACCAGTACCGGTAAGAACCGTTCCACGATAAAAAAGACCTGAATTTATATATTGGATAGAAGCGTTTTCTGTTGTAATATTTGTATTAAATGCTATCTTTCCGGTTAAACCAAAATTACCATCTTTTACATATAATTTATAATCAGTCTGTGTAGCATTTGTTTCGTTACCAATTTGTAAGCTACCGTTTCTATTAAATTGCCCAATTATAGTGCCATTGGATCTAAAAGAAATGCTTGAACCAGCTGGTTTATTTAATATTAAGGTGTCAGAACTTTCAACAGTTAAAGTTTTACCGCTACCATAAGATGTAATTACAACATTTTCATTTATCCCACCAGTAATTTTTAAACCACGAGAAACAAGCGTTTGTGTAGTTCCTGTTGATACTACTGCGCAATCATTTGTAAATGAAGTAACACCAGTACCCCCTCGCGCAACCGTAAGTGTACCAGATGTTTTATCTGTAATACTAAGGGTTGGTACATCTGCAGAATCTAATATGCGCCATGTAGGCGCTGCAGCGGCTGTACCTGAAGCAGGGCCTATTAAAATTTTATGTGGATCTGTAGTTGTAAGTCCAGTTCCGCCATAAGCAATTCCAATTGTTGTGCCATTCCATGTACCAGATGAAATTGTACCGACAGTAGTAATACTTGATAAATTTTTAGTAGTAATAATAGTATAAGTTGGACTATCTGACCTACCAATATTAACTGCTGGTAATTTAAATGTTTCATGATAACCTGATGGAGCTGTACGATCTACTCCGTCGCCTGCAGTTTTGGGACTATACTGTCGCCAAGCAAACTAGCCACCAGTTACATTATCGGCGTCACCAGAATCATACCACATTTCACCAACTGTATTTCCAGAATAATTACGTAAATATATATCATATGTCCAGCGAGAATGCCCTGAATAAATATATGATGCACCTTGGGTATATATACTACCCCAACGATATGTAGAGGTTCCTAATGTAGCAGTATATGCACTGAAAACATTTGTTTTATCAATACTTAATGCCGCGTAAGCGCTACCATTACTATTACCATTATTTATAATTAAACTTTTACCATCTGGTATCATTATATAACTTGGGCCATCTGATCGTGTAAAATATAGAAAAGTATTTAATTTTGCAGTGCTGGCTGTTAATACCCCATTAGCCATAGTAATACCTGTATTATGTTTTAATGTTGTTGTTGCTCCACTAGCCACACCAACTAAATATAAAGTATTAGTGGTATCAGCTGTTGTAGTTGCTGTTGTCGCAGCACCGCCAGCACTAGTGCTGCCAGCATAATTATGTGTATGATTATTAGCTGTATCCCAATATATATTAGTTCCATTAGAACGTAAAATATAGCCATTAGTACCAGCATTATATGTAGTCCCATTACTGGCTGTGGGAGCGATAATTGACTATAATTGTATTTTATTTGTATAGAGCGTATCAGTAATTCTGGCACTTCCCTATATTAATGTATCTTTTAACTGTGCGATAAGTCATCACTCCCGTCTTCTGCATATTCCCAATAATATCCATATGCACTTGGTCTTAATCCTCTGCATACATGTCCAATATGAGCCTATGCATGTTTAATCTTTAAAAAATCCATTGCTTCTGTTATAGAAGAAAAATATTTTATTTTTTCATGTGTTTGCTTATCACACATCCAAATTGCTCTACAATTATATCCTTTATGCCCTATACGACTTATTGACATACGCTATCGTGTTTCTTCTGACAATTTAACGCCTATGTGTGCATCATGCATTTTTTTACGTGTTTCTTCACTAATTTGTTTATTATGCTCTCCGCCATAAGTTAAATTATAACCATATGGAGTAATAGTATTATATAATTTTATATAATACTATTCTAATTCTTCCGCTTCTATTTGAGTTAATCCATCTTCTAAAATAATATGTTCAAAATTATCCCATCCATATTTTTCAATTGCACGATAAAATCGTGCATTATTTTTATATCTAATTCCATTTATACCCCAACGTTTAGAAGGATCTAATTCGCCGGTAATGCCTATGTATCTATGTCCATTTATTTTATTTAAATGGCAATATACGCAATATATTTTTTCCATTGTAATTCCTCCTTAACGCTCTATAAAATTACTAGATAAAAATTCTGATTTTCTTCTAATCTATGCTTTATTTAATTGTTCAACAAAATCATAAAATTTTGCTTGTCCTTGTCTTGTGATTTTTGCCATATAATTTGTAATATCATATAAACGTAAATCTGTTAAATATAAATCTGTTCCCAATGTTCCAGTTGAACTATAGCCCCAACCAAAAGTTAAATGTCTATATGATAAATATGTTGTATTGGCAACATAAGAAGAATAAGCAGAAGTACAATTTTTAGCTATATCATCATTAATTGTAAAAATAAATATACAATCTTTTTCACCCTAAAAATCAGAGGGTATACCAATATTGGTTATAATTGTAGGAGAAGCGTTTACTCCTCCTCCGCTCCATCCCATATTATTAGCCCAGCCCCATGAAGTTGAATTTGAACTTTTACCTTTAGCATGGAATGCCGCGAAATAAGTATGACCTTTCTATAATCCCCAATTATTATCTCTATTACTATCATAAGCTGCAATAGTATCGGTTTTTTGATTTACTAACTTTAAACCGCCCCACATAGTGTTTCCATCATTCGCGGTTGTAAGATTTGGTGGCCTATAAATATGATATCCCTAATCGGTTAAAGTGACTTGACAATTAGCCTATGTATATCTACTTAAACCATTTGTAAACTCTAAATTTGAACGACTTAATTCTATAGGGAATATTATATTAGATTGTTGTTCTATAAATTCAAAAGCATGTGTTGAACCAAGATTATCTATTTTCATACCAACATTATACAACTATTTTATGTCTGTGTCAAGTAATGGGGTACAATAAATGCGAATATCTGATATATTTCCTCCCCAAGGAGTGCCAATAGAAGTAGCATCTTCAATTGCAGCACGCCCGCCTACAACAAAGTCTGTGCAGTCTGTAAGATTATTTGAATTAGTATACGTATTTTTTAATATACCATCTAAATAATATTTATAGGTACCAGCATTATTTGTTACACATACATGATGCCATAAAGTCTTATCAACTGTTGTAATATTTGAATGCGCGGTAGCCTCTCCAACAAAACCAACTTTATTATCATAAATATATATACTAAATTTTTTATTAGCATCAGAACCATTACCGCGAGATAAACCACAAACTGTTTCATAAGCATTTGTAATTGATGACGTTTTTTTAAACCAACAACTGATAGTCCATGTATTAACTGTAAAATTAAAATCTGTTTTTTTAATATAAGAATTATTATTAAAATATAAAGAAGACCCATAACGAGGCGTATCAGAACTTATAGATAAATTACCTATAATTGTTCCATTATGATTATATCCACTACTATCTTCAACAATAGTTCTATCAATATTCATTTCACTATCTGCTGGGCACCATGCGGTTGCCGTATTGCCTTTTTCTAATTTAATACCACAAATATAAAAATTTTTATCTGCTACACTATTTTCTAGACGCCACTATAGATAAGTAATATCAGAACCAGTAATCTGTACAGTTGCCCAATAACGCTTCCAACGTGTACCATCATCAGTAGTTCTTATCCAATAATCACCCATTACCATAAAATTACCATCAAGAATAGTTAATCCAGTAGCAACATTTCCTAAATTACTTCTATGAATTGATCTAATAGTACCACCACTATCTACTTTACCATAAAAGGATATTGTAAATATATCTCCTTGAGTGCAAGGTATATTCTAGGATAATCCTCCCCATGTAGTACTTTTTTGTTTGACTACAAAATTTTGATAGGTTTCAGAAGAAGTGGCCCAATTACCAATACCATTCCAAGAACCAGTAAATTTTTCTGATCCAGTATATAAATTTAGATTACCAAATAATCCACCATCTAATTTATAATGTAATATAAGTCCCTACGCAATTTCCTTAACTTCCGCCGCGGAGAGACAATGGTCGTAGATACGGACGTCATTTTGCTATATATCTACACCATTATCACCAATCCAAAAATCTCCACGGCAATAATGAGTCGTTGCTAATGTAGTTTTTCTCTATGATAAAGTGCCATTAATATAAAAACATACTTCACCAGTATTATAATTAAAGGTTCCCGCGATATGTGTCCATACTCCAGGAGTAAAAGATTTTCCACTGATAGAATCGTCCTAAAACCATGTTCCTATTAATGTACAATTGGTGTAAAATTCTTGTCGTGATGTGTGGGTAGTACTACCATCAGTACTAATCCATCTAATACCATCTAACCAATTTGTTTCCCAAGCGATATTTACTTTTATCCAATAAGCGTATGACATTTGTTTAGCTCCTTGCATACAAGAAGCGGTTGAATTCGGTAAAATAGGCTATAATTTAGTTAAATGTAATGAGCTATTACCTATTTTCCCCGGCGTACTGAAGACATTCCCAGATACTAAATTAGTAGTATAATCACTAATCCCCTAATTTCTTAAATCTCCAGTTAAAGGAAGCCAAACTCTTAAACTCATCTCTTCTTCCTCCTTTTCCTCTTTTCTAATCGGTACTATTCCTATTGCTCTAATTCCTTAATTTCCGCAATACGAAAATGGAATATATTATTTTGGAAGAAGCAACTTTGCAATGTATAATCTATAAAAATATCTTCCAATAGGCCATCCTCATTTGAGAGGATAGCCATTGAAAGATTATTATCAGTTAATAAGTGATTTAATGCAGTGCTTGCATTAACCTCAAATGTTGAAGGGTTTAAACGCATAAGCCCCTCTATTAACGTGCCATTTGTTAATTGGAGTGTATACATTAAATCACCTCATTATATAAAGATGAAATCAATTGAATCATCGGTTGTATTATAAGTGGTATATGCTTTTTCCGCGCCACTAACATTCCAAGAATGACGAACTGCACTTAATTCACCGGCTGTTGTGGTTAAATAAACGCCAGTATCACCAGTTATATCTACATTCGCGGCGGTACCTGTGATTGTGGTTGAAGTACCTAGTAAGTAGGTTTTAGTTGTCGTGGCTAGTTTGGCGGAAATTTTAGAAGCGGTCGCGGCGTTTCCAGTATATTGAGTAGAGCTCACATATGAGGTTGTTCCACTTCCTAAATAAACTGTTTTAGTCTATAAATCTGCCGTGCCTGTGGAATTACCGAAAACAAATTTAGTTGGTATTGCGCGGCTATCTTTCGCGCGATAGCCAAAAAATATTGTTGTACTAGTATTTGTACCGCCAAAATTTATTTCATTATTGTTTTCTGGATATAGCCATATTGCGGCGACGCCGGCTTTTGTTGCAGTTGCTGCATTTCCAGTACAACTTCCAGAAGAGCCACTTACATTACCTGTAACATTACCAACAAATGTCCAAGTATTAGCCGCGCCTGCAGATAAAATCCATTTACTGGCTTTTACATCATATAGGCCATGGTTTTCATTAGCAGTACCAACGCCCCACCAATAATCTATAGTAGTACTATACGTTATATGTATTTCAGCCTAGTCACCAGAAGCATGCTCAATTAACAAATGTGGTGTTTTTAGTGTGTTAGTTGAAGTTTGGTAAACTAAGCTATCAGTATATGCGGGACGGCCTTCTGTATTATTACTATAAGAAATCCATAAACGGCGCCAGGTATCAGAGGAAGAAGCTGCATCGGTACTAGTAATAGCAGTTAATTTAGAAGCAGTAGTAGCACTATCTGCATTACCTTGTAAATTGCCAATAAATAATGGTGAAGTAACAGAAACTGGAAAACTTGTTGCTCCTGTTTGTTTATCCAATAAAACTGCTTCTTTAGCAATAGCATTTGAAGCATTATATTGTCTAACAACAATTTTTTCACCAGTTGCAGTTCCACCATCATCACCAGTAGCTATTTCAAATATCGTATCAGATTCAGAAGTACCTAAAATACGTAGCCAACCAACATCATTAGAAACGGTTAAAGCTGGATGAGCAAAAGCAATACCATCAGAAAATAACATAGAAGTTTTTGCAGGAAGCTATACATTAGAATCGCTAATATTACTATATACTTTTCCAGCACTAACTACCATTGGCTATAATGCATTTATCTCTAATGCTGTAAGTCGTTTACCAATACCTACACCGCCACTAACAACTAATGCTCCAGTTTGAGTTGTTGTAGAAGCAGTAGTATCTGAAATGTTTATTATATTACTTAATTTATAAATATTGTTATCACAATAATTAGTTTTAAAGGTAATAGTAGAAGAAGATGCAGTAGTATCATCAGTTACAGTTGCAGTAGTTGCTATATCTGAAACAACTACGTTTCCTATAAAAGTTGCTACAGGTATTCCCATATGACCACTAGAATTTATAGATAATTGTACATCCAGCCATAATCCATTATTATTAACTAAACGTATACTTTTTATAAATCCAACACGTGTACATTGTAATACTGTCATATTTACAGTTAATGTCTATACACTTATTGTTGCCATTGTTGGTGCACCAGTGCTCCAAGTACCGCCTAACTACAATATAAAGTTTGCGTATCCGCCACTTTTAGAAGCAATTTTACAACAACGATACCAAACATCATTAGAATAATTTGACCAAGCTCCACCTGGAAGTAAATTAATTTTTTGTATACGAATACCACTATTTTCAATATAATCGCCAGAAGTGGTTATATTATTATTATCATCAATAGTTGCACCACTATTCTATATTTGCCCTGCTGTACCATCAAATCTTACAATAGCCTTATCAGTAGAATTACTTAGTTTAGTAACAGCTCCAACCTATGTAGCTGTTGGTGTGCTCCATTCTCCTTTTTTATTTAACCACTGAGTAGTAGTAGAGTTATCAGTACCTAATGCCGCTTTTACTAATGTTCCATTAACTACTTGACTTGCAGGACGTCTATGATATGTTGTTGTACTAGTTCCGCCGCCAACGTATTGCGTAATTACATAATCGTTTGCAGTTAAGGGTGAGGAACCGGTATCTAAAGCATTTATTAGTGCATTAGCACTATCTTTTAATGTTGTTTTACCAGTACCACCATACGCAGCACCAACGGCAGTTATTGCGGTTATGACGCCAGTAGAGGTCATATATACTGGCTAAGTAGTACTACCAGTATTATTAGAACTAGTTGTAGCATGTGCAATCGTTTGCCATTCGCCCCATACTCCACTTCCAGAAGTACGATACCATAATCTACTGTCATTATCTGTTTTATTGCCTATCTAAAAACCATAATCAGCCTTAGTATTACCCGTAGCCCTACGATAAGGTACATTTAATATAGTATAATAATTTGTTCCGGTTGGACTACTTCCCGCGGCGGTGCCCTATGCAACATAAACACCAAAATCATGTAAGTCAGTACTAGCAGATGATGTTGTTTGCCATTTTAAATAATTAGTTGCTGTTTCGGAAGCCATTGTTCCTAAGCCTAAGATAGTACTTGCATTGCTGTCTGTTAAATAAGTACGATGATAGTAGTTATAATTATGAGTGCCAAAACTTTCTAAACTACCACCAAGATTATGAAATAAAAAAGTAGAATAACGAGGTAATTCAGTATTGCTATCTCGGTCATTGACATTATAAATGTTACCTAATATTGGCCCTTGAGCATTCGGGGACGTTAAACCAATATGTAAATTTGCATTCGCATAATTTTTAGATACATAAACCAACCAAGCCTTATAGAATTGTTCTCCACCAGACGTATAATCTGGAGTTATAGTACTATAACCAATAGTAGGAACATTATAAATACTTGAATTTCCAATTGCGTGAGCACCTGTATATTTGGTTAAGAAATTAGTTGTACCACTATTAATAGAAGCAGCAAGTGAATAACTAGTTGCTACTGGCTTTCCGTCAGAAAAATAAATAGGCTATTCCGTACCACCAGCATTTGAAGTTAGAGCTGTAGCGGTATCTGCGTTACCCTATAAAGCACCAATAAATTTATCAGCCTTAGCATTTCCATTAACTGTTAATAATGTATCTGGGGTGAGCGTTCCGATACCAACTTTTCCATCATGCGTTATTAACATACGGGTATAGGCGCCATTAGCAAAAGAACCTGTAGTCGCAAAATGTAATCTTAATCCATATAAACCTGAAGACTACCAGTAAATTCCGCCATATGAAGCAGTATCAGTACCTATTGTAATACCGCCCGCATTGCCATCATTGATTCCTGTCCCAGAACCAGATCCAACTGTAAAATGTAAATCTTTAATTGCAGTACCAATTTTACGATTAGTATCAATACCTAATGTTGCATTAGTGGTCTATTTAATAGTGTTAGACCAACTATTATCTCCACGCCAGAATGTAGCAGTTGTGCCACCTGTAGTAGATATTGTTGAAGCACTATCGGCACTAGTCGCATGATTAACTGATGCATTTTCATAAGTTGTACAAGCTACTACCTTACCATTAGTATCAATATAAATAGGCTAAGTAGAAGAACCAATAGAAGAACGCGAATCAGTATATAAGGCTTTTACCCATGGCTACCAATCCATCGTATTAACATCATCTACCTTCACTGTTTTTCCAAAACGATGATGAATTTGATAACTGCTATCGTCAATATAAATTTGATGTCCATAAGTAGAATGCCATGGAATATCAATAATCATACCATCATTTGAATTCAATGTATCATTATCGTTCATTACAATAGATGACACTTTCGCAGCTTGAATACCAGTACCATTGCCATGGAATGCATCAACTGCTTCTTTAGTAGTTAATTGTGTATGATACTTTAAAATACTAGCGGTGGCGGCATTACCACTCCAAGTACCACTAGTATCTAAAGTACTAGTCTTTACAGTAATAACTCCTTGAGTATCCTATGTAACAGACGACACAAATGTAGTCGCTGAATTACCACTTGCACTACTACTACTAACAGCGGTTTGTACTTTCTTAAATGAAGATTCGGCACCAAGTAATTCCCATAATGAGCCTGTCCATACATATTCAGCATCATTATAGATTACAACATCACCCTATGTTGGTGTATAACTATTGCCGCCAATTGTAACCGCGGCGGTTGTAAGCCCATCAGACATTGCAGTAGTTGTGGTTCCTTGATAACGAAGAGCGCTTGATAACCCAAGTTGCGCTAAAGTTACATCACCTGTTAAGCCTGCGATACTACTTACTGTATAGGTTTTATAATTTCCACTATCTAATAAATGTAACCAATTACCCCAAGTATCTGTTGCTCCCTATCTACGATGGATTCCATCAGCAGAAAAAGCCAATTCATGAGCATTTCCACCGCTAGAATCTGACCATCCTCGTAATCCAACTAAATAAGAATAAGTATCAGTATAAGGAGAATTAATTTTATTATTATATTTTAATCCCTAAAATATAAGCTAATTTTTATATGTATTTGGTGTAGTATTATCATTACGATTATCGCCGATTGTATTTAAGGCATAATGCGTGTGCGCCGCGGGAGTAAATGACGTTGGTTTTCCAGTAACTTCGCTCCATGCTGGCCATCTAGTAGCGGTCGCAGGCTTATCAGTAATATCGGTCCAAGCATAATGGTCAGTGAATACTGCATTAGAAGGCACACTTTTTTCAACCGTATGCCCATTTACTGTCGCAGCATCACCAGCGATAGAAATATCCCATGTTTTATTTGCCTTACCTGCTTCAACAACAATATCTTTAGTTTTCCACTAAAATTCACCAGGTTTCCAATCAGCACTACCATAATTATTTCTAATTCTTAATAATTCTTGTACAGTATCTGTATTAGAAACGCGGCCGACCGCCTATATTATTAATCCGCCATCTACTGCTGTACTATTGGCATTTGGATTACTATCAATTATAGAAATAATTCTTGCATCATAATTTGTACCAAAATAACTACCGTTTTGAGACAATTCTAATCCTTCTCCAAGTCCGGTAAATTTAATTAATGTACTTGGTATAGTTAAATTATTATTAGAATCAATAGCAATACCTGCCGCGCCAATTGTATTTGCTGCGGTAAATTTTGTTAAATAATTCGCAGTGCCACTACCAGTAATATTATTAGTAATAGATGGTGTTACCGTTACTGTCTAAGCAGTACCACCTAAAGGTGTCACTGTAAATCCATTAGTACCATCTTCAAATGTATAGGTGGTATTTGTCGCCGCGACAGTAACTGTACCGCCATTATTAGTAATACTTATATTATCACCATTTTTTAAATTTAATGCTGTTGTATTATTACCTAATATTTGCGTTCCATTTACTTGAATTGAACGATGAGTGTTTGTATCGGTATCTAAATCACCAATCAATTCCCAATTTGTGCCATCATATACAAAATTATAAATATGATTTGCGGCTAAAGTTCCTGCGGAAGGTAAACTTCCTCCGCGATATTTAATAGATTTGGCTGTTGTAGTATCCGTTCCAATCTATAATTTTAAATTATCAATCGCGGCAGTATTAGTAACAGTAAATTTTACGGCTACCTATACTCCCGCGACTAAATTAAAATTATCTATTGCCGCGGTTTGCTTGGTAGGGGTTGCCGCGGCTGTATCACATTTCGCATATAAGGTAGGCTCAATTAAGTGCGTAGTGCTGCCTACCTTTATTCTATCTATATAACTCACTTAATTCGCCTCCTTATTCAATACTAAGTGTTGCTTTGCTAATTGTTCCAAGTGAAGGTAAGGTTCCGGCTGTTAATGCCGCATCACTACCCGCTACAATAATTAAAACTCCATTAGAAACGGTAAAAGTCGCGGCTTTGCCACTATCGGTTGACAGAGTGGGGAAAGTACCGCGATTAAATCCAACACCGGTTACAACTGTTCCATTAGTATTATCAGCAGTTATTTTTACTAAAGCTGTTTGCCAACCATCTTGGCGTAAATATTTTTTTCCAGTACCAGTACCAGTAATATGGTCAGTTGTAATACCAGTTAATCCACTGCCATCGCCACTAAATTTTGTAGCATGTAATGTACCAGTACTTGGATTTGCATATATGGCATTATTTACAATTGCAGTTGTTGATCCACGACTATTAGTAGAAGTAATTCCCGCTGTTGCAGAAAATAATAATGGATATGAATTATTCGCGGTGCTATATGCCTATGTTACCGCTGTATTAGCAGTACCCGCAATAGTAATTGTCCCATCCGCGGCGGTTAAAGTAATATTACTGCCCTATACAAATTCTAACAACTCTGTCGCTGTTCCTTCACTTACTTTATATGTAATTTTTTTATTGGTTGAATCCCATTGTAATGAAGTAACCTGCGCGTGGTTAGTTACACTTCCCAAGCCAACATCGCTTTTTCCTACTGTACCCCATACAGGTACGCCGCCGCTGATTGTTAAAAATTTATTATTTCCAGTACCAATAGCAAGACGTGCGGGGGAATTATCTTCAGAAGCGTATATAATATCGCCTTTTTTCTACAATAATGTATTATGAATAACCGCACTATCTAACGCTAGTGAACTATCTCGTCCTAACATTTCCCATGTATAGGTTGTACCGCTTACACTAATACATACATATTCTGCTTCGCCCTAAATTACTACATCGCCAACTGCTGGAGCTACTGCTCCTGTACCCGTATAAATTGAAATACCAGCAGGAGTACCAGTAAAACCATCACTCATTGTGGTTGTAGTGCTACCCACAAAACGCAATGCTGAAGCTAGTCCTAAATTAGCGCGTAATGTTGCTGCCGCGAGATTACCACCCAAACTAACCGGACTCCCAGCAATAGTAATACTAGAATTAGCTAGCTTTGCGTTTGCAATAGAGCCTTCAAGCATAGCATTAGTTACGCCGCCTTCTTTAATTTTTATAGTTCCAGAACCAGTAATCGCGGTTTGAGTGTTACTACCATTTACAAGTCCATCACCAGGAGTAATGCTAGTTACTGTACCAGACTTAGTACCAGTAATTGTAATTTTTCCATTGGCGTCAGATTCAACAGTTACTGACCCCGCACCAATGATATTGTGAGAGCTACGTACGCTATTATCTTCAATAAGATTTAAGAAAATACTGTTACTAGTAGCAGTTCTAGCAGCATTAGCATTGGCTGTATTACTTCCGCCCACAATTAATTTTGCTTGATAATGTGTGTCTTGTGTATATGTTGGCGCGGCCCAAGTTCCGTCAGAACGTAAAAACGTTGTTGTCTAACTCTAATTTGTAATCGGCCCTGTAAATGCTAGTGATGCACGCGCGACTTTATTACCATTACTATTATCTGTAATAACTAACTTATCCCCAGATGCAATTGTTACATCATTAGTCTATAATGTACCATCAGACTATATATTGCCTAATGTCATGGCAGTAGAGCTAGCATCAATACCACTACTATTAATGACCCAATTTGTACCGTCAAATGTAAAACTAATTATAGAATTAGCTTTCCAAGTTTTTGCTCCATTTGGATTAATAATTGGATGTGCTGTGTCTCCACCAACTTTTAAAGTAAGTGTCTTATTACCAACAGTGTTTGGCTAAACAAATTTTACATGTACTGTCGCGCCCTCAGTAGTAGGAAATCCATCCAATGGAACTACAAAATCTATCTAATTAGTACCTTCTGTAATTGTTCCGGCGCCTGAAGTACCAGTATCTAATACGGCATAGGCCGTTGAACCAATTTTATAATAATCATCGCCAATATTTACTAAACCTATATATCCATTAGCCATCTTCAATTCACCTCACTTATATCTGTGACCACATCTAATGTTCCCAGTTCAAGTATAGGCGCGGCTCCATTTTCAATAATTAAATTATTACCGCTTACTGCCGCGGTGGTCATTACTCCTGGGTTCCAACTATTTATTGTTGAAATCTATGTTTTTGTTGCTGTATATTTAAAGTGAGATAATTGTGTATAACCAGTATTGGGTTTATAACAATATATCACATTTTTATCTAAATCAACATACAATTTATGTTCCTATCCAATAGGAGGAAAAGAATATCTATTTGCTCCTGTAATAATTATATCTTTTAAAACTTCCCCATTTATGGTTCCCGCGTCAATAAAAGGAAGACTTATTACGGTTGTCGCTCCGTCTCCTACCTTTAAACGAGAATAGGGGTGAGAATCATCAGCTGAATAAATGATGATCTCACCCTGTTTCGGAATAAAATTAACGGCTTTATTCCAATTAGTTTCAGTATCATTTTTCAACTGAATTCTCGTTTTTATGACTTTTTCGTTTGCCATAAAACATCCTCCCTCGGCATCATTTCAGCCGATTTATGACACCAATTCGGTGCTACTGCCGCAATCTAATATAACATATGTATTTGTTGTCTATACTATATCATCTATGTCACCCGTTTTCGCAATGCGGCTTAATTCTAATTTTTTATCGGTGGTTATATCTACATCTTCATATAATCCACCTTTTGGGACGCGCGCGCCTTTTATTACTTGTAAATTAAGAGCGGCGTCATCTATTGTTATTTTTACCTGTTTATTTTTATCTGGTATTTGTTCAACACCATTTATTATTATTGATTCAATTTTATTTTCATGCTCAGTATGGGGGTCGGGGGTTATTGTTATTGTTTTATTGCTATCAGGTTTAATTTCTTCTGTTCCATATACTATTTTTTCTATTATATTTACCTGCGCGCCAGTCTAAATACCTGCTAATTTTTGAGCAGACTAATCGTCAAATTCTTTTACCTAAAGATTAATTGACTTTGGTAGCTAAGAAATTTCGCTTGGACGTATTTCCTAATCATTTAAAAAAATATGTTCAATAATATTACGTTGAGCACCAGTTTCAATATAATCTAATTTTTCTTTTAACTCATCAGTAAAATCATTAGAAGTTAGTGTTTTACCATCAACCTTATCTACCTTAGTTAAAAATGTCTCACTTAAATTTGCGATTTTACTTTGTGATATATTAGCATCAGGACTAATGTCAGCATTCATAATACTACCTTTAATAGCATAACTGCCTTCATCGCCTAATAATCGCCAACGTCCTCCTGTCCATACAAATTCTTTAGTATCATATAATATAACGTCCCCTGGCTGTGCTTTAGAAAAGTTATAATCTGGAATCTATGGATCAATCGCACTATTATTATTAATTACAACAGTAGCCTCACCCACAAAATGCATCGCACCTGTAAGCCCAGCGGTTGCTGAATCTACATAAGCCTTTATTAAATAGTTAGGGACTAAATGATTATTATTTGTAATTGATTCGGCTATTGGTATTAATTTTACTTGACCAGTACCATTACCAACTAGAACATTATCTTCTGTTAGGTTTGTTCTACCAGTACCGCCTTGTTCAACACTAACAGTACCAGATATGTTTGTAAACGTAGGACGCGCTCGTTCTACAGATATAATGCCAGCATTTTCAGAAACAGAAGTTACAAAATAATTATCCCTGGGATTATCTGTATAATTAAGACGACCTATCAAAGTACGTGTTTGCATACCTGTTGCAGTACCTAAAGTAACATACTCATCTAAAAAAGACCCAATCCATTCACGAATTCTAATTAAATCATTTAAATCTATATATGTACTAGTATCTAGTATCCAATTACTATTTTCGTCATTTTCTTTATAGCGTAAATAGTATTTATTTTCATTATCTCCACTACCTTGGTATAACTAATAAATACGAGGAGCAATTGTTGCTCCACCAGTACCACCGCCAATTAGTCCTTCTACATAAGCCTACAACCCCTCTATTTCCTATGCATTATATGAAGGCTTATACGATTGTTTAGCCCAATTATATACGTCCGCGGCAATAGCCTGAATCCAAGGTAATTCTCTAAAATAATGAATACCGTCACCTATTTTAATACCAATGGCCGGCGGTGTATTTTCTGGCATAGAGTTAGATAAATCTTCTATTACTCTATTGCGTGGAAAAGCACAAACCGCGGCTTCGCCTTGTTTTAAAATAGTATTACTATTCATCCAGTTGCTATAGGTGTCATAGCGTAACAAAATACGAGTTTCAATCATATGTTCCGCCATTTAAACCACCCCCTTAAGCACTGCCGCCATATATAATAAATGTATCTCCTGTTGGCACATATAATTTCGTTGTTGAAACTCTATTAAGAGTCATAAATCCAGTATTAGCATCAACGGCGACGCCATCATCCGCTGTTGTAGATTTAACGCCGCCTAAACGTGATTCAGTAGCAATTTGTAATGTAAAACCGCCACTTCCGCCATCACCTGTTTCGCCAACCATGTCCCAAGCGCCGTTAATAACTAAATATTCTTCATAATAGTTTCCAGATGAAGAGGGCACCATATACATGGTATTAATATCTGCTTCTGCGACAGGTGGTAATTCTTCAACTACTGCCCTCTTAATGCCAGCGGCTTCTGCCACTTTATCATCAACATATTTCTTATTAACTGCGTCAGTATCTTCTACTGGCGGGTCGGTGATAGTAAGATGTTCAATTGCTTGACCGGCCGCGGCTTCAAGTGCTGCGATTTTATCTTTAAAATTATCACTTAAAGTAATTGAACCATCTTCACTTATATGTTTAAAATAAGAAGCATCTAATTTATTTAGATATGGTAAATGTTCCCAATCTAATACGCCATCGCCTATTTTAAGTAAATAAGTATCAGTTTCTAATCCATACTCGCCTTGTGCTAGAATTGGATTTCTCGTAAGCCAATTACTGGCGGTGTCATGCCTAATCTATAACGTAACTTTTACACTATTAGTTGCCATTAAGCCTCACCCCCATTTAATATTGTATTGGCAATTAACATTGCGTTCACTGGTTCATATCCATTATTCCAGTGATATAAGATTTTATTTTGTAAATCAAAATATAATAAATCTTGTTTCCCTTCTTGCGGGAAATTGGAATATATATCAAAAACAATTTCTTGTTTGTTATGTTCTAAGTATAGACCAAAATATTGCTTAAATTCATTAAGTGTTCCAGTATAGCCACTATTCGCGGCAATCTGATATAATTGTTGACTAAGAATACTAAGGTTATAAGTTTCCCAAGGATATACAGAATCTACGTTTGTTCCACTTGGATTCGGTAAATCCGGGCTACCATTTTTCATTAAGTCATTAGACCATAAATATACCATATCTAGGCTCGCGGCGTGTGGTCTAGGTGGCATAAAACTAGCATCATATTCAAGAAGAAGGTCCCGCGTGCGATGTCTCTCACGGCACATCTTGAGTTACCTCTCTAATTTCACATACTGGTAGAGAAAAAGCCGCGTAGTAAGAATTAATTTCTGTCGCATCTACTGGCATATCATTTTCTCCAATTCCAGTTGAACTTGAAACTTCTATTATTTCCCCTTCTTCTGTTTTATATTTCGTGGGTATATGATAAATTTTTATATCCCATAAATATTTTTTTGCTTTTAAATTCACGGTATCATTAGTAACAAAGTTGATACTCATGTCCGTTGCTCCGCTAGCTAGTATAATTTTTTTCTCTAATGCCACTGTTCTAGTAAGTGGGTCATATAAAGAGAAAACTGCTACGTCTCCTTCATCAACTGTACCCTAAACTGGAATTGTAAAAACACCAGTATCGCCGCGAGGAATAATTAAGCGCCTACGTATAAGTCTAATCATTTGCCTCACCTACTTTAATTATAAATTTTTTTAATTTTTTTATTATATTTATCATATAAAGAGTCTTGCCAATCAACAATTAATGTTATATCATAACCAATTGTTTCTAATTTTAACCATTCTTTTTCTGCCTATTTAAGTTCATCATCGACATCGCACAAAAAGCATTCAATTTCCTTCGCGGCGGCAATTTCACCTAATTCAGTTAATTCTTTATATAATGTCTATAATAATTCTTTTGTAGATTTTTCCCAATCTACCCATTGTTTCATCATATCTCTTAAAGCACTACGTTTAGTTCCAGTATCAACCTCAAACTAATTGTGTTTATACCACGAGCTAGGTATTACTTTTACTTCTTCAAACTATGAAGTTTCTATCATTTGATGATAGTGGTCCATATAATAATGACATAGATAATAATAATTTTCAGTTTCTTCTAAGAAATGATAATAATGGCATTTCTTATAGCCCTTGAAGCATAAAAAATTATATGCTTTTACAAAGTCTTTATGCATTTTTATTCCTTTCTCCATGTGGGAAGCCAAAGTGATGAAAATCTCGCTAACTGTCATTATTCTCACTCCTTAATAATTTAGTGCTACGCCGCGAAGCGTAGCACTAAATTTATATATATTAACAAAGTTTTGTAACAATTATATTAACATGGCCATCAGTTACACCGACATCGCCATTTAATACTTGAAGTAAAGTTGGGCTAGAAATGCAGTTGCAAGGGCAATTATTTGTCGCAACCTGCACTAATGAACAGAACTGGAAGTTCGCCGCGCCAGTAGTTGTAAGAGTCAAAGCGCTAATAGCTTGTGGTTGGGCTACACCATTAACATATAATTGAACAGTATTTTCGCCTTCAGCTGCGCCAGTGGCATATCCATCTACTTTAACTAGATAAACGCCACGCTGATTTAATTGAACGGTCGCAGGAGAAGCAAGGGTTTCAGCACGTCCTTTATCTACGGTGACATTATTAAAAGGAAACGCGGCATTCGCCGCGACAGTAAGATTAGAGCTATAACCTTGGAACATAATAATCACTCCCATTACATATCTTTATATAACGACATCATACCTTTTACCGCGGCAAGATGTTCAATTTGTTGCTTATGAAGAATATCATATAATATTTTCATATGTTCTGGTGGCTCACCTTTTTCTTTTTTGTAAGCCTCTATTATTTCTGTAACCGCTGGATGAAAATTTGTAGTAATATTAGCAACATTCTGGGTCGCGGCTTTATAATAATGTTCTGCAACAGCGGGATAAGAATCTTTATATTCTAATGCTTTTTTTGCATAACATTCAGCACTACAAATTTCTTTTTCAATATCTTTTGAAATATCTTCAATAATTTTCATGTGCTTTTTCCTCCTAGATGACAATAAAAAAAGAGGGACGTACATTGTACGTCCCTTCTTTTGGCGTACTCAATACGCTCTTTACATATTGCATCCACCGCAGAATGGACTATTTCCGGCGTTATAAGTCCAACCCTGTGGATAACGAACGACACCATTTAGTGCGTTTTGTAATTCTAATTGATTAATACGATTCTGCATTGCTTCCATCTTATTGTAAGCAATAGCATCAAGAATCTTCTGGCCAACGGCAGTGGTATTAGCATTAATCGCGGCGGTATTCATAGCGGCATTGTAATTAACGCCATCAATCGCGCGAAGAATGTTGCAACCAGTTTCATTTTCTTTGGCTAGTAAATTCGCCTGTCCAACTGCTAAGCCAGCAACATCACGTTGAAGTTCCATGTATTTATCACCGACATAATTTACTACATCATGATAAACCTGATTGGTGGCCTGAACACCGGCCATAGAAGCAGCATTTACCGCGGCTAAAATGTCACGTGTCTGGGCCTGTAAGTTCTGTGTGTCAAAACCATTTTGTACTTGGTCACGAGTAGCATACTGTTCATAGTAGCCACCGCGATTGCCGCCCCAGTTGAAGCCGCCACCCATCATAGCAAGGATAGCGAATAACCAAATCATTCCGCCCCAACCATTTCCGCCATTATTTCCATTAACAGCAGCGATATCCGCAGGAGTCATATTGTCCATAAATATCATCTCCATATAGTATTAATATATATAAGAATTACTTTACAGAAATTGCTTATACCTACGACTTGTTGCGCTATTATTTCGCTATAATTAAATTATACTCTTATGAAGAAGCATAGATATAAGCAGCAATTTCCTACTCTAATATATAGGTAGATAGATTATGGAAAAAATAATGTAATTTCTTTTATGAGAGTAAAAAAAATAAGGGATAACTTTCGTTATCCCTATAATTGATTTATTAAATTATTAATATCAATACCATTTTGTTGTGCCATATTACGAGCAATTTGTTCAAGGCTATTACCATTCTATAGCATATTAGAAATCGCGGCTGAATTAGGATTATTTCGTATTAAATTTGCTAATTCTGCTTGTGGGTCTTGAGCCATTTGAACCATACGCATCATTTGTTTTGCCTAAGCAATAGAATTATTCAGTTGCTATTGGCTGCGCTGTTGTGGCATTTGTTGCTGAATTGGCTCGTTTAGCATTTGACTTATTCTACTTGGCATTTATCCATTCCTCCACATTTGCTAATCTTGCTTCAAGAGCATCGTAATCAACTGGACCGCGCTCTTTATGAGGCGAAACATCCCAAGATGTAATACTCTTATTTCCCATGTTATCAGTTCTTATCCACCAAATAATATCTTCATTCGCATCTGGTAGCCAGATAGAACTATTAGGGCCGATACTAAAATTATTCGCATCCGCGCGCCCATTTAATGGTGGAGATTCATAATGCGGCAAATTCCAACGCTAAGTCATTGGCATTGGAGAAGGCATTTGCATTTGAGGCTGCATTTGCTGCCCATATCCATTCATAAAACTCATAAGCGTTCCTCCTCATATTTACGGCCGCAATTCGGGCAATAATGGCATAAGCGTAAATTATTACTGGCGTCAAAAAAGTATAATTCTTTTTCTTGCTTCTTTTTCTTATTCCAACAATAAGGGCACCCGAATTCTTCTTCTACTACTTGAACATCTTCATTTTCTTCTGTATACTTCATATAATACCTCTATAATTACGGAGAAATAATTCTCCTATATATATTTATTATATCACATAATATATATGTTTGTCAATTATTTAAGTATAATTATTCAATTACACGAAGAACATCAGTTTTAAATTCTTCTGGTAATTCTATACCATAAGTAATTGCGCTAATCTCTTCAATAGTTTCTAATGAATTTATATATGCTTTAAGTGCATTAAAATATGTAGTATGGTATGTTTTCCACGCATTTCCTGTACTTATTATTTCGTTAATTTCTGCGGCGGTATAGAATCTGCAAAGCTCACCATCTGCATGATAAGAAAGTTGTTCTTCTCCACGCGCGATTGCCGCGGATAAATTCATTAAATTAAGTTGGTCTTCTAGTGCGTAAGAATAATGATAAGTTCCATCTTCCATTTCAATGTCAAAACCATTTTCAATGGTTTTGTTGCATTGATAAGACATTTCTTTTATTTTTGAAGAACGAACATAATTAAGTGTTTCTATCTCTATTGGATCAACTGGCTCTTGTTCTTCTTCACTTGGCTCAACTTCTTCACGTTCATAATCAATTGTTTCTTCTATTTCAAAAGTACCTAATAAAATATTATACTCTTGTTCAGTAATCTAAATTGTCTAAATAGATATATATTCTAATTGTGATTTAATTGGCGCCATCCAGGTATCTCTATAAAATAGTCCGCGCCAAGTAATATATTCTCCTGTTACTTCATTCGCACGCAAGAAACTCTAAGTGACAGGAGAAAATCGAATAAAGCTATTAGAATTTGCTAATCCTACTATCTTATTATCCAAAATTAATTTATAGTAATTCATATACTTCCTCCTTTAAAAGGAGGGAGAGAGTAAACTCTCTCCCTCTTATATTAAATATATATAATATAATTCACACTTAAGCCGCTTGCACTTACATTATTGCCGCCTGTTAATGTTAATGTACCAGCAGAACTTATATAAACAAAGTTCTATCTAGTACCATCATGCATTATTGAGCGTGTCCAGTGTTCAACAGCACGCACCCAACCGCCATTGGATGTCGCAAAAATACCAGTATTTTCTTCAATTTGCAATCCATTATTTGTAATGTCTTCAGCACTAACATATATATAAGCCTTACCACTAGCAGAAATAAATATATCACCGCGTTTAATATTACCACTAATTTTATTAATTTCTGTATATATTGTTGAAGTAGCTGGTATTGTTGCACTAGTTACCCTAAATATGCGTAATTGATTGCCAAGACCAAAGCCAGGGAATCTAAGATTAAAGAACCGAGCTCGATTACTTTCTGACGCGACTGTCCAATATGGAGATGTTGTTGTATAGTTATAAACAGTAACGTTAGCATCACTATACCAAGTATATGGCTCTAAATTAGGATTATCTTCTTCAACGTCATATTCATTAGTAACGTCATTAGGTCCTAAAGATCGTGCAGAAGGTACAGTAACATAATCATATACTGTTCCAGGAGATGGTGATAATGAAGTGATAACAGAACCAGCATCGGTGGTAGCGATTAAATTACGATAATATACTATTGGTTTACATAGAATAGCCTACAATTCAGTTGGTAAACCGAATAAAATTCTATTATTACAAATATTACGAACATTACAGTTCTAATCGCCCCAACCAAAAGTTTGATTATTATTTAATTGAATTGATGATTGCACTACATTACTACACATAGAACCACTAAGTGGCATTAAACAAATAGAAGGCGTTGGAGAATTTCTTCTTAATCCACTTGTTGCATAATTTTCTAAATTAGCAATTCCATAAGTAACGTTTTCATGTGGCCAAGAAGCAATTTCGCGGCACTCACTTACACCAATATCTTCATCCCAATATTTAGCCCAATAAATAGTGCCCTATGCGCGAGCGGTAATTGATTTAATAGAATTATAATCCGCCGCGGTACTATTTGTTAATTGCCCAAATACTAGTTGAGAATCATTAATGTTATTTAAGCAGGTGATAGATTGCTCATAAACAGCCGTTGGCATAGAGACATTGCCATTATATGCAGAATAAATATAAAGAGTATCACTATTTGCTGGTTTGCGTAAAACTACTATATTACGTCTACTAATTGTTCCACTGTCACCAATGGTACAACTATATCCAGTTTTATTAAACATATCTCCGAAGCCAATCTTAATACCACCGCTACCACTTCTTAAATCATTATATAATGCTAATCCATTTTTTGCTCCGCTAGTACTATTTTCATAGTAGCAACCCATCAGTACTGCGGCTTGAATTTGACTATTATATGTAGCATTTTCATTAAAACAGAAGTCGATAGCTAATGTAAAGCCGTGGTCTCTAGAAGAAAGTGGCTGATAAACTGTATTTAAGACAAGCGCCGTACCTAAATCTGTACGGAAAATAGTTCTGTTAGAATTATTAGGACCTATAATTTCAGTACCATTTTTACTGCTATCATGTCCCATAGGAATAGTAAAACTAGAACCAACCGCTAATTTATCACCAATATAAGTCTTTTTAGTATTGGCATCAAGAGCAGAAAGCGCTAATAACTGTAATGGCGTTAAATTATTAGTATCAGCAAATAAATCTATTAATGCTACCGTACCCTTATCCCATATTGCAAATATATCGTAAGGCTAATTTGCTACAGTTGGCTAAATATTTATTGGAGATTTTTCCCATCCAGTAAATATTTCATAAGTAAGTTGACCATTAGAAACTGTCGCGGTAGCAGTATCATATTTTTCATGAATATCTACAATTGTAGGCGCAATTTCATCCTCACCGCCACCATACGGCACCATATTTTCACTAGTTTTTACTAAATCTCTTGGCTCGCCATTATTATTTTTTCTTAAAAACCATCTAATCTAATATTCTACATTAGATTCGATAAATCTTGTTTCAATAATTGTATTATCAGCTTTTGCTATTCTTTCTTCTTCCGGAATAGGAACAGTAGATCCCTATAAGCGCCAACCAGAATATGCAACATAATTATTCTATAAGCGTTCACCAAACTAGTATTGTTTCTATACAGTAGAATCTCTGGTGGGCATAGAATCTAATATATGTACATAATCTTGTAACTATTCATCATAATACTCATAAATATCTGGAATAATATCGCCATGTGAAATATATAAAGTTTTCAAGACTCTTGGCGCGTCTTCTCCTTCTAATGTATAATCATATTGATATATAATTTTATGTTTAGTTTCTTCATGCGCGGCATCAGTGATAAGATTTATAGGCCAAGTGTCTTCATATGTATCTTTTTCAACAGTAGACCAAGAACCAGTAATAGTAATATCACCACTTAAATCTAAATTCTTTCCTGCTTTTTCTAATGTAGATTTAAATGTAAAGAACGGTTCTAATGCTTGAATATTCTCAATTGTAGCAGAGGATAACTTTAATAAAGAAATTGATGACTCTGTACTTTGTTTGTCAATAATTATTTTAGCAATATTCATCCAATCAATATTTTCTGAATAGTCACTATCATAAATATTTAAATTAAATAATCTAGAATAATCAATTAAACCAGTATTATTATTAGTAATCTATAAATCATTTAATTTTCTCGCGCCATATAAAACCAAACTAGTCACCGTTGAAGGTAGATGTAGCGTTTCAACATTAGTATATTGTGGCAAATCAATACCAGTTATAGTTGTACCTGTTGCTTCTACTACTCTTAAATTATTAGCTTGATTCAAACTTAATCCGCCTGAAAGACTATGACAATTCTTTATATTAATTTCTTCTAACAATGGTAGTTCCGTGTCCTTTGTAAGAGGCAAACTAGTTAAATTAGCATTAATATATCCACTTGCATCAGTACCCATATCAAGTTTCTTTAAATGGTCTAAAGCATTTAATGTAAAAGAATAAGGATACATAGAAGCAAGATTGCCAATTTCTGAAATGCCGCTAAATCCATAAATATATATACGAGTTTCACCGAAGTTCGCTGATGTATAATCTGCAATAGGCAAAATGTAAGTTTCTCCCGCTTTGACTTTCGCCGAAGGAGTTGGACCACCATTACCAACAGTAACATTAATATACATATCTTGATATGGTACTAATTTTAAATCATAATTAGGTTTAACCGCGATATTAGGATCATCAGCATTCGCAGGAGTAATGACGTTAAATTCTGTTGTATTAGTAGAAACGGTAATATCACTTAAACGATATTTACTGTTAAAATATAAGCTCTAATTACGTATCCATTGACGACGTTGATACTTCTTACGACCCTACATCATTGCTGTTAAAAATCTAGGATTCTTTTTACCAAGAGTAATGGAGCCATCAATAGATGCACCAGTAAATGTACGAATATATTTACGTTCAATATCAAGACGCCAAATTTCTTCTGGGAAGCAATTTTGGAATCTGTCAAATTCAGAAATCAAATCTTCTGCACGGAAACATTTTTGTGCAGTATTCATAACTCCGGCAATTTCATCGGCAAATGTTGTTTTTAACCTACGCCAGAAAATAGAACCAGCGCCATTAAAAGCATAACCAGAAGTTGGTGTATTTTCCACACGATAATCATCATCTTCCTTGCCATATGGGAAAGAAAGCTGACCATTATTATCAATACCAGCGGCTGTATCCATATCATATGCCCACATATCAAATGCGTATTGAGTACGATATTTCTTATTAGAATCTATTGTTGCTCCAGCCTTATGCCAAGTAGCACCATTGTCATCAGATTCTTCATAGACATGTAATAGCTCTTTTACTGGACGAGAAACTTCAATGTAAGTTCCGGTCTTAGCAAAGTGCCAGAAAGTATTTTTAGCGCGGTTATCCATCATCGTATAATAATGAGTATAAGCATAGAAGAATTCCATTGCGCTCTTCACAATCCATTGAGATGCTTCTGCTTTATATTGCTATTCTGTGGCGGTTATAACCCACTCATAGAAAGCAAGCATTACGTCATGGTTAAGATCAAATTGTACATCGTCTTCAGTTAAGAATGGCTTTTCTGCCATTGTTTCTGTGTCAGTATTAGGCACATCGGTAAATTCACTTGTATCATTAATCAAATCACCATCACGATAATCACCGCGGCAAGCATAACGGAATTCAAAGGAGTGGTCGCCATCAAACTCTTCTTCAATTAATGTCTTATGTTTTCTATTTAAATACTCGCCGTTTAGCTATACATTCCATTGACTTGGTTTAATTGGGAACTTATACTGCATTGAATTTGGATTAGTACGTGGAGCAAAATAAGGCTCTTCATCTTCTGTCCAATTGGTATATGGAGCTGCGCTCCATTCTGCATCAACCCATACGCCAGTAGTTGCATTTGTCGCAGAACAAGTATAAATAGTGCCATCTTTTACAACAATATTGTTTTGGACATACTCACCATCTTCTGTCCAAGCGCGATAATCAGTTTCAATTGCCTCGTGTCCATTATAATCGAAGACACCAGATTGGAACTGACCATTGTTTGTATTATTATCTGAGTTTTCACAAGTAAATTCATTAATATCATCAGGATCATAAGCACGAGTATAGTCTGTCTTTTTACTATCACCAATATTACCTAGTGCATAGAAATGCCAATTACAATCATTAAATTCAACATGCCCTAATGGATTACCATTTTCATCTGTCTAATTTTCACGTACAAATAAGACCGCGGGAACAAATTCCATGCTATTTTTAACTTTTATTTTAGATGGATCTTGCCCAAGCGCACTATAAAGTCCACGGTGTTTGGCAATCTAATTCGTCTATGCCGGTGAAGTATACACTAGATAATCATCAAAGCGTTTCTAGAACAATGCATTATTAACATTTTCAGAAGAAGCTACATTAACTTTTAAGTTAAAATAGTTATTTGGAACAGAGGTTTCAGTTAAACTAACTTTACAATTATCTCCTTTCCAATCCTCGCAAACTTCTATTGCTTCTGGCTCTCTGGTTGGAACCCATGTTTTGGTTTCTTCATTCCAAGCAGATGCATCTTTACCTATATAAACAGTAGATTTATAATCTGGATTATCTTTAACTTTGTAAGTGCCCATATTTTTTGATTTAGTAGGCCAATGTTTAGCATCCACTTCAAATAAGAAGTCAACATTTCTTGCGCTTTGTCCATAGTTATCAGAAGTAGTACCCTAGCCGCTATGGAAACCATTAGTAAAGAACCAGTTATCAGCGTCACCACGAGAAACATATACATTACCGCCTTCTGCATGAATACAACGAAGCGTACTATTCATTACAAAATCTTTTTTACTTGTGGTAAATATAGGTGTATCTAACATTAATACTTTTACATCTGGCATCACTTCTGCTAATTTAATAGGATCAAGTGTCGCGGTTAGAGAAGGAGATGGGAAATATCCGCCTTCGCCTTCATTTTGTGTCGGATCCCAATAAATACAATTTCTATTATAACGAGCCACTTTTTCATCAATATCGCGGCCATCTGCGATAAAGTTCTGTAATATATTCGCAGTACTTAAAGCATTATTATAAATACGTAAAGAATACAAATAAACATCGCAATTATTAGAACCAATACGAATAGTATTGTTATGCTGTAAACCATCGCCGCCAGTACCTAATGAATATGCATAAACCTTACTTGGTACGCCATCTTCATAAGACATAATGAATTGAGAAGCTGCGTCTATATTAATATCAAGCTCAATTTTATCTTGTTCAGAATAAGATAAGTATAGGTAAGAATCTGTCGCGGCGACAGTAGTACTAATTTTTCCTATACTCTACCAAGAACTATCTACTTTACCCTTAGAAGTTAAGAACTATGTGTGTGTATTATCCCATGCTTTAACGCATTTAAAAATTATTTGATGATTATCTTCATCATTTTTATCCCATAATACAACAACATCATTCACAGCATAAGCAGTATTTGGTTTCCAAATATTATAAACAGTACCATTCATACTAATTTGGCCATTCTCATCTGGTTCTATATTTACATTTTCATCTACCGCCCTAGTAGTTTTTAACCAACCAGAGTGTACACCTAATTGTAGACCCACGTCTTTATCGTACATTTTATCAACGCTTTGTAGCCAAATAGCATCTGCCTTTCGTACGGCCTTTGTCTTGAAAACTATCTTAAATTCTCCGCCCTGTGATAATATATTCTTATTATCTTTAACCGCGAATAATGGATAATTTAAATCAATATAGGTGCCGGCCTTTATTACCAATGCTTTACCGTCTTCTTCTTTCTTATAGCCGCCACCATTTACATCATTAGACCAGTTAAAGTTGCTAGAATCTATGAATTTATATTCACTAGAACCAACCTTCCAACTCGGTAGACGATTAATAGAACTATTTTCTAATGTCGCAGGATTAAAATCAATAATTGCGCCATCAACAGGAGAAATATCTATATCTAATTGTGTAATATTTAAAGCAGTAGAAATAGTAACATCATCTACTTTAATTGTTACAGTGTGCGCACCTTGCTCAGTTGCTAAATAAGTTAATAGCCCGGTATTAGTATTATCTAATTTAACAGAACCAAATGGAGTAGTCTTATCATCAAGATAATATTCTACATCAATTATTGAAGCATCTTTCTTATATACTTGATATGGAATTTCAATAGTAGAATATTGCTGTGCAGTGATGGTTTGCTCATTATATGGTGAAGCTAAAATCGTTGTACCAACTTTATTATCATACCATATATATTCACGAACTAAAGGTTCTGTTGTACGTTTAACTCCGCCAACAATTGCTTCTAAATACATTTCAATCTTATGCGCACCGTGCTCTTGTGCTGGAATTGCTACACTTGTTTCACGTCCAGAAGTACTAGAAGGCAATGTGCTAGTTATTTCATGTTCAGTATCACTATCTATAATTACGTGTAAGGTTTTTGTCAGCGCGCCAAAAGCGGTATATGGAAAATTATAGGTTTCTGTACTAGAAATTAACTGTACGTCTGGTGCACTAGATTCTAGGTGTAAATCAACAAGTCTTACTGTCCAGTTTTTGATCTGGGAAGTTCCTTCGGTAGTTACTACTAATTCAAATGGAGTAGTAGTAGTACTACAATATTTAGTAATATCAAATTGCATATAACCTGGATCGCCGGGTTGCATGTTTGTTGCTTTATAGGCGCCGCTAGGAACCGTTCCTGTTGCTATTATTGTATTACCAGTACTTAATACATACTAACCAGAACTTGACTCTACTGGTTGAAGTACGCCATTATCATCTAATTCAGTTGTATGGTATGCATAAAATGCTTCTAATAATACTGGGACCCCAGTAATTGTTTCAATTGTCTAATCACCGATACGAGTTAAACGTTTGACTACGCCACCCGCTGCTCCACCGCCACCGCCTTCGGGTAATTCAATAAATTGAATAGTGCAGATATTACTAATTTTTTCCCAATTAGCCGCATTCCATTCTGCATCTGCATTGGCTGTTATACACTTATAAGCATAACCATCATTAGCCACAACTTGCGCGTCAACAACGTATGAAGTAGATGGTTTCCATGGTAAAATATCAGTTAAATCTGAATCAATATTATTATTATTTTCATCATAATCATATTGATATACTTTTAAATAATATTTTTTCTCATCTTCATCATATACTTTTTCCATGTTATATCGTTTAATTTTATTGGTGTCTATTATTTGGCCAATTTCAATAAGACTTAGAACTGGGTCTGCGCCTTCTTCTGCTGTATTTACATAACGATAGTGGTGCCAAGCATCATTTTGTAAAACATAATAATCCTTATTGGCTTCCTATGTTGCAGAATTAAATGCTTCCTAAGTCATATACTCCGCGGCATTATTATTTCCAGTACCGCCGCCACCGCCTTCGCCATTTCCACCACCACTAATTAATTCCCAATTATTATTAATATAGCGCCAGTAAAAATATTTACCTTCATCATCTTCAATTAAATAATCACATTGGTCGGAAGGTTCTTGTAGATTGGGTATTTTATTAGTATAGTTGCTACCACTATCAGGTTTACTAATTACAACAGTATCTCTTCCACTAAGAGTAGTAACATCACTAGCATTAGCCTTTCCTGCTAACGCAGTATTCATATCTGCTGTATTGACTTTACCCGCAAGTGCGGTTTCCATATCACTGCTATTCGCCTTTGTTGCAATTGCTGCGGCGACAGTATTTGTACTATCAAATCCACTACCAATAGATGCTTCAATAGCATCAATATCGCTTTCCGCGGTAGTCATTCTTTGTTTTAATCCAGTGTCTTCTGTATCTAAGGTTTCTAAATGAGTATTAATTGTTTCTAATGCTGCATTAACTGTTGATGCTACCGCGGCGGCATTTGCTGTCGCTTCAACTGCATCAAAACGAGCATCAATTGAACCATATGTATCTTTTGCACTTGTTAATTCACTTTCAATATTAGCAATTTTTCCTTCTGCGGTGCTAACACGCCCTTCAACTGCACCAATTCTATTTGGTATTGTGGTACCCGTAGAAGTTTCTAATGTTGCTAAACGCCCCTCAGCATTAGAAAGTCTTGTTTCTTCATCAACAAAACGCGCATTTAGATTCTGACGAGCAACATTTAAATTATCTACTCCACGTGCAGTTTCTATTTCACTTTGAATACTATTAACGTCTGTATGAAGACTAGAAATATGCTATTCTACACTCTTTGTATCACCTGTTATTGGTGTATTCATTCTACCCTTTAAAGTTGCAATATCAGTATCTTGGGTGCGATTAACAGTTTCTATCGCGGCTATTCTGTCAGCTACGCTTTCAGAATTACCTTTCGCTAGATTTAAAGCAGAAATTGCAGCATCCGCTGTATTTTGTGCTGTTGTAATATTACTGTTAATAGTTGTATCAGCACTTTTATACTCTCTTTCTACTCTCGCCGTTTCAGAACGCATATCAGCAAGTACCTAAGCAAGATTTGGTCTAGGCTCTGTATCACCACGTGCAGCATTTACTTGATTTTCTACACTTTCTAGACGAGTGGTCAAAGCGCCAACATTAGTATTTTTAAGCGTTTGAATATCGCCTGACATGCTACTAAGACGTTGACTTATAGGACCGCCATTATTGACATCAATATTACCAACTTTATTATTCAATGTAGATATATTAGTTTCATTAGCATCCGCTTTATTTGAAGCGGCTTCTATACCATCTTCAATATTCTACATCTTTGACTTGGTAATTGCTTCTTTTATGTTCCAAGTGTGTTTATCGTAAGCCATTCCTTTCCCTCCTTAAAATCTCGGCAATTAATGCCGGTTATCCTTTTGACACAACTTAAAAAAGTTGTCTCTCTATAAAAGTAGTAGTAGAGAATGAGGTTAAATATCCCATTTTAAAACTTTTTAATAGATTTCGTATGGCATTTTATCACTAAAATATAAAGGGGGTGGTCCCATTGAAAATTAAAGTAAAAATTACAAGGCAAGAAAATGCCACTTATTTTAATGCAAATATAAATGATATTGTTGAAGTAGAGTTTGAGGAGTATGTCGCGGCAGTTACCGCCTCAGAAATAGGCAATGGCGCATTAGAAGCATGTAAAGCACAAGCAGTTGCTTGCCGCACATTCGCAGTTAATCGCGGCGTATTAAGTGGGCACGCAATTTCTGATGCATCAAGCACCGCATAGGCTTATCGCGCAAAAAGATATAATGAAACTAGTTATCCCAACTGTATTAAGGCGGCGCAAGAAACAGCTGGATAGGTATTAGCATACGATAGAAAACTAATCTCCGCCGTATATTCTGCAAGTAATGGCGGCCGCACGGTATCTGCGAAAGAACGCTGGGGAACTAATTATCCATACTTAATTGAGTAGGATGACCCCTGGGATGCTGCCGCGACTGATGGTGTAAAAACTGGTCATGGCGTAGGTATGAGCCAGCGCGGCGCTAGTTATGCGGCAAAACATGGCGTAGATTATAAAAAAATACTATCTTTTTACTATCCAAATACTACTTTACAATATAATTATGGTCAAAGTGGAGGAACAATTATGAGTGAAGTTACAAATAAAGTTGTTGAATTAGCTAAAAGTTTACTTGGCTCTCCTTATGTATGGGGAGCAACAGGAGAAAAATGTACCCCAACAAATCGTAAGCGCAGAATGGCATCGGCTAAAATATCTGATGTAAGCCGCGCGAATATAGAAAAGCGTTGCCCAATATTAAAAGGCTCTGCCAAAACTTGCGCAGGCTGTAAATATGAAGGCATGGACGAATATGATTGTATTGGATTTGTGAATTATGTTAATAATACTTGTGGTATTAAATTATATGGACTTGGCGCGACATATCATTGGTCCACTAAATCTAATTTTGTGCGGCAAGGTCCTATTGCGGAGATGCCCAATGTTGTATGCTGCGTATATCAATAGAAAGAAGGCAACTGTATGTCTCATATTGGTTTCCATATTGGAGATGGAGTTATAATTCATTGCAGTGGTAGCGGCGAAGTTAAGTATGGAAAAATTACTGATAGCGGTTGGACGCACTATGCAATTCCAAAAGGATATTATACAGAAGAAGAATTAAAGGAGGCAAAAATCGTGAGCACACATGGATTAACAGTATTAAAGAAGGGTATGCGTGGTAATGATGTATTTGAATTACAAGTCATGCTTAATACTCTTGGTTATAATTGTGGCGAACCAGATGGTACATTTGGTAGTAAAACAGACGCGGCTGTAAGAGATTTCTAGGCTAAGAATAAGATTTCTGTTGATGGTAAAGTTGGACCTGTTACTATGACATTAATTGAAAAATTATATGATGAAAAGACTGGTGTAAAAGATGATGAAGAACCACCGGCGGAAGAAGATGATGCGCCGGTTGAAGACAATAGTGAATTGTTAGAAGTATTTGAAAAACTTCAAGCACAACTTGATGCGATACAAGCGCAATTAGATGAATATAAACATTTATTAAACAAATAAAAAAAGAGGGGAGCGTAGCTCCCCTCTTTATTTTTTTATTCTTTTTTACCAAGCATCTGTTCAATTTCTTTTTCGCGCTTTGCCGCGTCATCTGCTAGTCGCGAACCATAGTTATTAATAACACCAACAAGCTGGTTAAACCAATTATCAACTTCATTTACATAGGTTTTCGCGCGCTTGAAGAAAGCACTGTTTAGCTTTTCCTTTGCCTTATTGAACGCAATCTTGCGACCGAGCTCTTCATTCCACTCATCGCCAGGAGCACACCTCGCAACACCGCTATATGAATTTTTTAGATTATATTTACCTTCAGTATAGACTGCAATACTATCTAGATAATTTTGCTGACATAGACGATGACTCATATAATCAGAAAAGTAATTCTTTGTTCCATTAATAACACAAATAACAACACGTTCATCTTCCTTAACAATATACTGTACATTATAACTCATAATTAAATTCCTTTCTTATCAATTAATTTTTCAAATACTAAACTATCTTCGGTAGTGTAGTGGATATATTTAATACCCATAGAACGAATCGCTGCCATACAGGCTGCGCACGGCTTAGCGAGTGCGAGCTTCCCATCACGCGTTTCACGGTAAATGTAGATATGAACGCGCGAAAAATCAATATCCAAATATTTAATTTTTTGAAGCGCCGCAAGCTCCGCATGAGTTTTAGCGGGCAAATAATTATTGCCGCTTGCTTTGTAACGATAACGATTAAACTTTTCTTGTGATGGATGAGTCTTATCACTGTTAAAGCCGCCCGCGAGGACAGTATTTTTATATACTACAATACAACCAAGTCGCGGCTTTCCGCCGCCCGTGTAGTCCGCTTTCATACTCCATTCGCGCGCGACCTTAAACAAGTGCGAGTCATTCATTACAATTTTCCTTTCTCATCATTCGTATAAGCTATTATGCCACAACATGGACATTGCATATAATAGAAGACATCATTATATTGACTTCCGGCTGTATATTCATCTTTTCCGGCAGTCCATAGACAATGGCAATACAAGCATTCAAATTTACGAGTCCTATTTAATTCAATTTCTGCGAGTTGTTTATTGCCTTGACGAAGTATATTCATAGCAACACCGTCTTTTATTCAGTTCATCAATGTCTTTTTGTAGCTCTTTAATTTGTATGTCAGTAATAATATCAAGCGCGATGCGTAAATCCTGCGGCGACATATCACTTTCTATGAGCGCCTACTTAATTTTTTCAATCATTCTCTTCTTCCTCCTTTTTATTTATTATACTACAAATTCCAGTATTAGTCAAGTTAGAAGAAGCTAGAAATTCAGCATCTAAAATTGAAATATAATTCGTCATTTCGGCGCCGCAAAATGGACATATATATTCTATTTCTGGCGGGCGCATATAGCAATTAGAACAATAATAATATGGATTATGTACGCCATTTCTTTTCCATTCCGCGACCATAGATTATCTCCAAAATTATATGACAAATAATTGTAAAAAAGAAAATACCCAAGCAAATTAATATAATTTTAATGTCCAACGCCATGCCAACCACACTCACATAAATAATAAAATTGGGGTGGGTAAGTAGTTAATACAGTGCTGCGGTCGCGGTAAATGTAGCGACCACACGCTGGACATATAATATTGGTTAGTTCCTTACCATCCACATAAGATGGCGGCTGCGCGACATAATCTTCCCAAGTAATATCAGTTAATGTACGATCCATTTTTATTCTCTCCTTCCAATCGTGGCGGCACTAGATAATAAATATTCTTATGATGTTCATTCGCATAATTAATCTCGGACGCAGTTGAAGAACCGATGTAGCCGCCTGGATTAATTACATAGATTGATTCCGCCATATCAATCTTGCGCTTATGCATATCATCAAGCATATCTTTATTTGCTGTGATACGCTCTGCTTCTTGCTCTGTTTCATAATGTCCAAAGCACCCAACACTAATTACAATATAACCTGCGAGTGTTAGTTCTTTTTGCATGTACATGAACATGTCGCGGTAGCGGGTACTGCCGCATAGGGTAATGATAGGGTACTTTGTTTTCTTTTCTGGTGGCTGTATCGTAGGCGGGTCAAATACATAGTTACAATGTAAGCACATTAGTTTCATAGTAGAACTAGTCTCTGTTGTAACGTTACGCCATACTACCCTATCATTATGACATTTTGGACAAATTGTATTTGAATATGTATATGATTCCATTTTTATTCTCCTTCTTCCGGTAGAAAAGCATCGCGCGGGCAATAATCTGGTAGTTCAATTGGTCCATAACAAATGCCACAGCCGCGGCATAATTCCGTTTCCGGAACATCTGGTGCCAAATTATCTGTACATTCATTGCGCGCGCAAACGCGACAAACACAATCACCGCATCCAAGGTCTTGAAGCTCACCATACGGAATAGTAAGTTGAAGAGTTGGCGCAACATAACATTTCTTAATTAGTGCTAGCGCGTCTTGCTTTAACTCTATACTAGTACAACTTATATCTTGTTTATAATATGGGCACTCATCTGAACAGCATGAGCGCCCGGGTTTAGAACATACTTCTAGTCCCTTAATAATATCTTCATTACTTTTCATTCCCACTTAATCCTCTTGCCACATGCGCCGCAGTAGCATGTATTGATTCTTTTATATACCGTAAGACCGCACGCGGGGCAGTCACCAATCATATCAGTATGCCCATAAGCATAGCGCATACCTTCTACTTTTTCTGGTTCAACAAAGCTGCGTTCATATGCTTGCCGCATACCGTGGCAAATCTCATCGTCAATTGAAGTACAGAACTTACCAAATGGGGCACAATTTCCACTTATATCCATTAGTGGACAACTATCTTTTTCAATATTCATGATATTACCTCATGCCACTCAATTTCAATTTCATTTAGTACTTCCTCCTTTAATTGTTCTTCAATTTCCGCCGTGGTCGCATCGTCTTCAACCCAAATAGTAGTCCACGTTCTTGCGCCATCAAGACCAAAATAAATGGTAGCATCAATTCGCTTCATTATTCCCAATCAAGCTCCTGTCCGCACTTGTCGCAGAAATGCTGTGAGCGTACCACGCGCCCACCGCATGTCGGACAAGTATTATAATCAACAATGCATCGCGTAGCATCCCAACCCCGGGGTGTACAGTGGATACAGAAGCTATATCCGCAACGATTACAATAAGGACCATTATGATATTCATACGCCATCGCAAACTCATCAATTTTACCATCCTCATCTCGTGCCCAATCATGCTCGGGGAACTCTTGGTGAAAGTGAACAACTTTTTTCGCGCGATTAATAGTTGGTCTATAACGCATTACATCACGGAAAGCCTGTGTTGAATAATATGTTTTTCTATCTTTATCTACGAATACATCTGAATCCGCGGCTTCTAATGCCGCGGTGGCTTCTTCGTGCTTTTGAAGCCACTCATCAAAAGCATCAGCATCAATTAGTCGCATTCCATTGTACCACCTTTCCACAATTTGAACAATAATTATCACCTGTTACATTATTTCCACAATATCCACAATAATAAACATTCATAAAATCACTATGTACGTCCATTTCTACTACTTTTTTAGGTTCTACTGGTGCATCATCAATTAATGGACAATCTGGCATACGCTTTTCGCGCGTATTAAAATTATATCCGCGCGAAGTATGCGTAATGCGGCAAGTAGGATAATCTCCCATTTCATCAAGTGCAAAGCAGTCGTCACAACATCGCGGCATTTGTATAATTAATTTAACCATATTTTTCTCCCCAAGGAACAAAATCACGATACTCTTTTGATGGTTCGCCTGACCAGAAGCGATAATGTACATTATAGTCTGAACTTTCCGTAATTTCATCTAAAAGAAAATAGTCATCATCATTATAAATACTAATGAAGTCATTTTCCTTACGCTGCATAGGAAAAAGTTTGTCCGTTATACGCAGTTCAGCATAAATAATTGTATCCTGCGGCAGTGCTGCAACCTCATCAGGCATTAGCACGCGCGGCTTTAATGCCGCGACAATATCTTCTTTTAAGTCAGAAATACAATTAGAGTGAGAATGATATGGACATTGCTCACATACTTTTTTCATACCAATCGCATCGGCGCGGCAAGTATTAATCGCGGTAATAATATCAGAAATTTTTTCCATACTATTCTCCTTTCTATAAAAATTATATCATAATTTTTATTTGTTGTCAAGTAAATTATAATATGAAGTTGTAGTAATTAGATTTCCACATTGCTTACAAACATATACATACTCTGTCGTGTATCTATGTCCAATCGCATTTTTAAACTCATATTGTCCACCGCAGACGCGACAGATACCGTTGTTAAAATTATCCGCGGAAATAATGCTATTGATAATCATAAGTAGTATTAAGATGCCCGCAAAAATTGCGATTACTTCAAGGTTTGTATCATTATTTCTTCTATACATATTTTATCTCCAATAAACGTCGTCCCATTCAACAACATAATTACATGTTGGACAGGCTGATTGATAATAAGTAATTAGTGATTGAGAATCATACTGTGATTTTACCGGCGCGACGAAGAACTTAAAGCAGCGCGGACAATAGCGCGCATTCTTATCTATGGCATTTACATTATTCTCCCACGCGGTTTTCGCCGCATCATAAGTACGATATGGACCAGTAAATGCGCGACCGCATTTACAATTTACACGATAAGTATCTACTTCTGGATTATCATCATGATAAATCCATGCTTCGCCACAACGCTTACAGATTTTCATATTTATACCTCCGAAGGCAAAATGCCTTTTACTTTATTATTTTTTCATACAGAGTTTCTGCGGCTGTGCCGCCATATTTCTATGATATATTTATAATATATATATGAATAATTTATTTATATATATTTATATTACTCTAACAGATTCTGGCGGGTAAACAACAGAATCTGGCGTTTGAAATATTTCAAACAACAGAATCTGGCGCCTGACCGCCAGAATCTGGTGGTTCAAGCAGCAGAAATTGGCGCAATCGAAACAACAGATTCTGGCGTTTGGAATATAACAATTTTCGGTACATTGAATGGTACGATTTTCGTACCATTTTTAAAACAACAGAATCTGGCGCTTCAAACACAAGTCTGTGATATTGGATAAAAATCATAGGTATTAGGATGTTCATCAACGGGAACAAGAAATCCTTTATCAATTAAAGTAGTTATCGCGCCGCGCGCAGTAGAAACGCCAATACCCCATCGTTCACTGATTTCTGTTGGAGAGAAATCTATTCTATCTTTTCCATACCAAGAAAGAAAATACATATAAACTTTAAAGTTTTCTCCTTTTAGGTGTCTGCCCGCGGCTTCTAAAAACTCCCAGTTGGTAGCCTTTAAAAAGCGCTTATTATCATTTTCTTTATGTGATATTACATCTTGATTATGTAATCTAATTGTTTTTTGGTTAGCGTAGTTCGCCATAACAATCATCTCCGTTTGTTTGTTTTAATTCGTGTCAGGCTTCCTTTCTTTCTTTAATTAACTTTTGTGCGGCCTGTCGCAGTTCAAGTGTTTCTTCAAAATAATAAACTTTTAGTCCTTCGCGCTTACGATTGGGCGCGATATTAACTAATTTAAATCCCATTTGCTCTAATTGATATGCTATTTTGCGAGAAAAAATTGGATATAACATTTATATCACCCTTCTATTACTTGTTTCATATCGTTTAATAGGTTATGTAAGCCCCACTCATATCTTTCTATAACTTCATCTTTCGGCACCGCGCCCTTTAAATAATAAGTTATAGAAGTTGGATGGCACCCACAATATTTACCAATAACTGTCATTGGAATGCCCAAACCGTTTTGTCTATCAGACAAATATACTATTTTTTCTATGACATTCATTACTATCACCTCCCGCCATAGGATATGTATTAATCCTACTCTTCAATTATTATATTTTCTTAAAGAAACTAGGAAAATTTATCATAAATAGTATATCAAAAATTAAAATAAAAGTCAAATACAAATAGACAGGTATTACACCTGTCTAAATAGTTCATCAATACTATTAGAATTAATTTTATACCGTGGCGATACAGAAGACATAGCAAACTCTTCCTTTACCATATCCAAATACATTGTGTACTTTCCGTCATCGCCCATATAGCACGTATCCCATACTTTCTTATCAATCCAATTGCGCACTTTAAGCTGTTCAAGCGCGAGATTATCAAAACTAATTAGCTTATAATACTGCTGGATTTCCGGCAGTTCATTACAAAGCCAATCAATTCCTTCTTTAATCTCATCACCATTGTGCTCAAAGTACTTATGACCGCGACCGAAATCCTTATATCCTAGAATAAGCAACTTCATATTGCGCACGCTGGTAAGTACATGTGGTGTAGTGGATACGCCCGCGATAAGATGTACGACGAGATTCTTAAACTTGGACATAATTTCATATTCTTCCGCGGTAATTGCGCGGTCAACAGATACACCAAGACCATGAATTAGCTTCTCATTTGTCCAATCGTATAACAGACTAGCATTTTTCATAAAATGGTCAAGATGCACAGTGATATTACAAATGACCCGCTGCCGCGCCATTCGCCGTAGGAAATCTTCGAGTCCCGGATGTTCAAGCACGTTTCCTCCGCCCAAAGCTAGCTCCGTGAAGCTATGAAGGCTATTAAAAATAGGATGATTTAGATTAGCAAGCGCGCCATTGGGCGTAGACTGCTCATGACAGAACGCGCACCCCATATCACACCTATCTGAAATCTTACAATCAATTGATTCAGGGAACTGCGGAATTAGCGTGGACTGATTATTATATCTTACTTTTGTACCATCTTCAAACATTACGACACGGTAATTGCCATTCGTATATGTACCAAGTACGTTTTCCATTTTATCGTCCTTCCTCAATAATCATGACCATAGTAGCCAAAAATATGAATCTTATCACCATGTTCAGACGTATACTCTTCATCATACCGTTCATAGTATTCGCCGCCATAGTTACTAAAAGAACGAATACCATCACAGAACTCACGAAGAAATTCATCAAAATTATCTATTGAAATAGTATTAAACCATTCTACTGTTGGAATTAGTTCTGTATCTTCTTCAAGTTCATTATGCCAAAAATCTGAAAGTTCTTCGGCAGAGGCATTAGCCAATAGTAAATTAGTAGCCTCTGTTCTAGTGATATATTCATCATTATAAGAATCAATACATAGCGTGCCCGCGACTAGCTGCTTATATTCTTCGTCTGTCGCAATCATAAGGCTATGTACAGATGAAGAATTAGTTTCAAATGTTCCATATCTAATGTTAATCATAAACTTCCTCCACATTATCTTTGTTCCACGCTGGTGTTTGCCGCAGTGTATTAAAAACACAATATTCATCACCATCAATGACAACCATATACTTATTATCGAAGATGAATTCATCAAAAGAAATATTATGTTTCTTCAAAAAACTTTCAAGTAATCCAGCGGACTGATGATCAACATAACCATAATATGGCTCACCTATGTCCTGATGCCATCTTCTCGTTGGATACATAATAGCAGTTAATCCCGGCAAATTTCTATAACACGCGGCTTCAATTTCTTCAATTCTATCTGGGCAAGAAGCGATTGCATAACAAAGTCTACGATACCAATCAGTAAGTAGTTCAAATGGAGCGCGACCAAATTCTAGATCGCTTACATTAAAAATTTCTAATACACCATCATCATTAAGCCGCCAAAGTTGGTTATCAGCCGCGGCATTAGACTCTTTAAATACAACCAAACTATGAGTTGAGGATGAATTAGTTTCAAATGTACCTTTTCTAATATTAATCATAAGCCATACTTCTCCAACCATTTATTAAATAAAAAATCTGTAAGACTACATACACCAAAAGAGAATGCAAGAATAATTGCGAGCGCGCCCCATAGAGGCCAGCCAACAATAAAGATAATCCAGAATAAAACTTTCTTCTTATCAATTTTCCGTTCCATTTACTTTTGGCTCCCATTCTTCAATGGTTTTATTTAATGCTTCAAAAATATAAATGTTTCCTTCGTTGCCCAAATATTTATAATCTTTTGCTACTTCTACCCACGGTATTTCATTATTAATTGTTGCTTTTACAATGGGTACGCGTGTATCCGCTAGTGCAAATACACCTAGTAGTATAGCGAACACACTAGCAATACACCCTCCCACAAACTCCACACCATTTATTGTATCATACAGCCAACAAATGGCGGAAAATATAACAAATCCAGCACCAATAGCAATTAATATCCAACCAAGTACTGGCACACTTGCGGCGCCACGGAAACCATAATAAAGAATATTCATTCCTTTTTCTCCTTTATAACTCCATCATAACTTAAATCTAAACGAGATAAAATTTTTGTACGACACTACGGGCAATAGAGATATTTATTTTCATAAATATCCCCAACATCATAAGCGAACACGGCGCCACAATTAGGGCACTCATCTATTTTTCCGACGCATTTTTTTGAAAGTAATAGCATATTCTTAATCCCACAAACAACGTAGATGATGACCGATTTCAGCCATCGTATCTTCCAATACTTCCTGCCGCGTATCGGTAAGTTCTTTTGACCTATTAAAGTATTTATCTTTTAGTTCTTTATCTGCGTCATTAAGTTTACAAGTAACTACGCCCGTTTCTTTTTTTGCTTCAAAGCAACGGTCCATCGCGGCCATCAATTCATCGCTGTATTCATTCTCTTCATCTGGGTCGCTCGTGGCATACTCTAAATTTTCCGCCATCTCAATAAGCCACCGTTCCCACTTTTCTGATGTGTCAAACGGAGGCGAACCGGGATATGCTTGGTGGTCTTTGGCTAGTTGCCGCAACATCCGCGGGAAAACTGTGAGAAACCAATCATCGGTATTCCACAAATCAGTATAGCAATAGCCCTTGGTTGCGCGCATCCATGCGTTTTGTAAATTAATCCAACACTCTTTAAAAAATTTCCACGGGTGCGTCCAATAGTACCGCTTACTATATGGGAAATCTTTAAGTACATTCATATTCATAATCTTATCACCTATCACGATTTAAAATTTTTAAATATCTTGCCGCGGCAATAGCTTCATCTAATGTATTATATAACTAAAATACATGTGGGTCGGGTTCTTTTTCTCCAATAGGTAGCACAAGTTGCGGCAAACCCCAATCTAATTCAACTTCTTTAATTGCCCACTATCGGTCATTTATAGATATAACATAGCGCACGCTATCTTTATCAATACCGTGCGGATTATATGTATCTAAAATAAAGACAGTATTAGAAGGAGTTCCACTTTTGCTCGTCTGCGTAGACGATGTATTCGCTTCCATCATATTCTTCAATACGCCACCTGCGATAAGCATCTACCCAATGTAGAGCAATATCCACATAGCCGCCCATATAGACACGCCCGTAACCCCACTCTTTCAATTTTTCTGCAAATTCAATATATTCTGGTGATGGGAGAGTATTAAACATACCCGAACGTTCAAGCGCGCGACCGTATTCCTGACTGTGATGATTAAGCCACCATTCTACTACGCGGCTATCCCAAGCGAGAGATTCGTCATTCCAAGTAGACCAACCCGCGCCGAAGCCATGAGATACTAAAACTGCAACTTTGGTTTTATCTTCATTATAATATGGTTCCATACTATTCTCCTTTACCAAATAAATAAATCCATATAATCAGGTTCAAGTCCGAGGTAATCCGCGATAATATCTGCGACCTCATCATAAGTAGCCTGGTCCGCCGCGACGAGTTCGTTAATCTCGTTCGCACAATCATCTACTAGCGTATTGGCTTCGTGCATAGAGATACCATCGCGTTCGGCAATCATACGAGCAAGGTCATCAAGATTACGAATATCCATACTCAATTCCCCCTTTATTCTTTATGCTATAATTATAGCATAGAAAATTAAAAAAGTCAAGTATTAATATTACTCCGTGTATAATATTCTACAATCTTATCCTTAATAATATTTAAATAGTGTTCGCGCTCTTCATCATTCCAGAAGCAGCCTTCACCCCGCGGATTCGCTTCATAAATTGTATCGCCATTATAGTCTGGTACATCGCAATATAAATAGCCATGACGAAGCCGCACATATGCAACTTGTTTATCATTATAGAAAACATCGTATTGTTCTGGACATGCACGGCATGTGCATTTAAATACTAATTTATCTTTCTCCATTTACCAACTTACCTCCACATACCCGGGTACTATACCGGGAGTGTTGTCATCGCGCCATCCTAGGCGTAGGTCATCAATTATGCCATCGAAAACGCCACCATTAGTAAAGCGGTAAAATCTAAATTCCAAATCAACAAGTAAGTATTTTGCTAATTCTTGTGGAAACTCTTCTTCTGTGTTGCGCCAGCGAATACCAAATTCACCATTTTTCGCCGCGATTAACATTTCATCAAACCATTTCTTATACTTCGCTTCTAGCTTATCGCGGCGAGCTTCAACCGCGATTTCATGTAGCATGTCTTTTTCTTTACTCATATATTCTCCATACTATTTATTACATCTACGAACTGCTGTTCATTAAAACCATTAATATATTCATCATTATGTTTTACTTGTATAAGGTGTATAAATTGTCTCATCGCATCAAATTCATCATGCACAAAAAATTCATCACGATATAAAAAATATCTTCTTACTTCTTGCTTTATATCATCACAATGCATGAGATAATCAGTAATTGCATTACGCATTATTTTTTCAATTGCTAGTCTATCTCGTTGATAGTCAGAATCATTATGAAGAAACTTATTCATCCATGTATTAATTTTAGCATCAATCGCGACTCTATTTTTTATAATATAAATAACTGCTACTGTCTCAAAATTCATCATGCCACCCCGCATAATCCATAATTACAAATTCATTTCCGCGCCAGCCAACATTACCAGTATGCAAATCATTAATGTCCCATTCGTTACAGAAATCAGAAAGCTCCCAATATACTTCATCACCCCAGCAATGACGAATTGCCGCGCCAACTTCCGTGCTGCGCTCTACCAGCGGACTATTATGACCGCAAAACTTTCTATCATCATCACTTACATGAGTAGAGCCATAATAATAATGACTTACTTTTTCATACGCATAGAGGGGGAGGCATATTGTGCAATCCTGCATTTCGCCCTCTTCCAAAATCTTATCTTCAACTGAATCTGAAATTGAAAGTTCATCCATAAAGCAAGGCAAATCGCAAATTACAGGGATACGAATATTCTTGATATATGTTCCCAAATATCTAACCGCCGCGAAGCAATCGTCAAGGTGTTGTTCCTTTGCCGCGCGATAAATATTCAGTTCGTTCTGGCAGAACTCGCCGCTGAAATCAAACTTAACAATCTCATCCATGCTATTACTGACGAGTGCGCAGCGAGAAATGCCGCAGCATACTTCTACATCCATGGTAAATTCAGGTATTGTGTCAAACGAATAGGGGGATAGGAAATAGTTTGCCCAAAAATTACTATTCTCAATCGCATAATCCAAAGCCTCAGAATAAAATTTGAAAGTCTTATCCATACTTCAAATCCCCTTTCCTTTCTTTATAATAATTATACACCAAATTTTAAAAATTGTCAAATGGGTGGGGTTATAGATTTTTAAAGGGGGAAATTTTCGGGCGCATATAAATTTGGAAATGAAATTGAAATTTCAAATTGAAATCAAAATGAAATTCGGGGTTATTTTTAGGCTATGCACAATTTAAAATCAAAATTAAAAAGTGAAAATGAAATTGAAATGAAATTGCAGCATACCATTTATATAATTTATATTATAATACTATATCGTATTAGTAATATAAGCCAATATAATATATTTATATTATAGCATACTATATTATATTATATACTAGTAATACATATATAATTTATATCATTCGCCGCGACTAAAATATTTTATACTTTTGTAAGAATAAGTTAAATACTTACGACAATAAATTTGTAATAGTATAGTTACATATTAATTTAAATATTTATCTGTATGATAGTTAAGTACTTATTACTAATCGCGCTACAATCTATAATGGTTATAAAGTAAAGCAAAGACGTAATTCTAATACGGTAACGAAACTTTCGTCACCGATACATTTTTGATACCGCGGGAACAGACATCAAAACATTGACAAATCAGTATAAAATGTGATATAATATAGATGAGGTGAGAAAAAACATGAACGAACTCAAAGTAAGTGACCTAGATTTATAGAACAAACTTGTATTTCGCCGCGGTGATTATAACATTTTGGATTGTGGTGTGCGTACAGGTAAAACCTATTGGGCAGTCAACAATCTAACGCGCTTTACCCGTGACAATAAAGCTGGTCGCATTCTCTTTCTAGTAGATACAACCGCGTTAAAAGATTCAATAATTGCCGCGTATGGTGATTCATGTACTGATGCAGATATACTATGGGAGCCATCTACATTTTCCATAGAAGAAAATAAGATAGGTATAATGTGTTATTAGCGTCTTGGTATGGAATTTATGCGTAATTAGACATAGTGGCTTGAACAAATTGATGTTATATGTTGGGACGAATGTGATAGTGTATTTGATTTTGCTACGCAAGCATTTGTTCGCGCGCGAAAAACAGATTTCGCTCGTAAGACAGTATCTAATGCGGAGGTTCTATCTGTTATATAGTCATTCTCCACAAAGAAAGAATACATGCCACTAATAATACTGGGTGAATGGGAACGCATTATAGAGGATGGACGTATTCTATGTATAGGTTTATCCGCATCACCAGAACGTGCCTATACATACTATAAATCTCTTGTAAGCGCAAGCTATTAGGGTAAATTGGAAATGGGTTATCGCGCATTAAATGATGTTTATTTCACCAATATTATATAGCATGTAAATGAACTCCAACCAGAAGAAAATCGCGGTTATTGGTGCTTCTCACCATTTATTGAACCCAACCAGCGCTTGGTTGAAGCCGCGAAAGCGCGAGGTTTTCATGCGATTGAATTACATTCTCCCAATAATGCTGATAAACCAATGACCGAAGAACAACTTCGTGTATATAATACCATAGTAACAACTGGTATGGTACCATTAGAATATGATTTTGTTATTGTGAATAAAGCATTGGCACGAGGAATTACAATAAATGACAAGCGTTTTGACTGTTTAATAGTTGATTCTGTGAATACAACTGACCGTATTTAGGCTGCTCGTCAAACCTTTAATTACCAACGCCATCTTAAAGTATTCGCGCCAGAAATACCATCAGAGTTTCTTAATACGTGGTTGCCATTGGAAAAATGCCGCGAACTCGCAGAATACATGAGCGTTCCAGACCTAGATAAGGAGAATAAAAATACGAATCGTATCATGACCTGGAACAAGTTAAAAGAATGTCTCCCATCAATAGGTTATACCGTACAAGAGAAGAAAAAACGTATGGATGGCAAACTCAAACAATGTTATTATATATGCGGTGAATGGCACGATGTAGAAGTTGATGACAATGGATTTCTCGCACTTGTTGCCGCGAAGTAGGAATTGGAAGAAAAATAATTACTACGGTGAAATAAAATATAATAATATATTATTAATATGGTAACATCTTTATATGAATTAAAAGAAACGAAGGGGAAGGGAGAACGGAACGGGAAAATTTTGCTATATAAAAAATTTTGGTAGTGGGAAATTTTGGGTGGCATAGGGAAAAATAGGGAATAATATAGGGGAGTGCGAAATTTAACGTTTCGTCTTCGCGCACAAGCATTTTGCTACGATTTTTTTGTAGTGAAAATTGCATAAAAAGTGTATAAATATTCATTTTATACATTATATTTTGTATATTATGCAGCTTGTTAAATATTTGACATGTAATTTTACTATGTTGTCAAGTGTTTGACTTGCTTAATTTGTTTACGTATACTAAGAAAAAAATAAAGTATACCTAAACTTTCCAGCTTGATGTCGCGGTACTGCGTACCGCCCAAAGAATATTATTCGCAATCCGCTTCGCGGATTGCTCATAATATTCTTATATATATATTATATATTTATATATATAAAAAAGTGTATATTTTTTTGACTACCTATATAGGGGGGAGGGGTGTAGTCAAAAAAATATACAAAATTTTTACTACCAAAAAGTTATAATTTTTACGCGGGCGCATCTACTACGACGGAAGTTGCGGCGGAGCCATTAAAAATAGGCGCGGTTCCAGCTTGACATAAAATAAAAATTATGGTATAATAAAATTAGAATTTATTATATATAATAAACATAACTACTTTTATTATAACATAATTTGCGCCGTCTGTCAAGTTTCCAGCTCGTCGGCGCGTATTTTTAATTTTATTATAACATAAATTTTTTTATTTGTCAATAAAATAAATTATTTTAAATTTTATTTAAATAAAAAAGATTCTACTTTCAGTATACCATAAATTGCGCAGCTTGTCAATATAAAAATAAACGTGGATTTTAATCCACGTTCGGTTCCAGCTTGTCGCCGAAGTAAATGCGCTTAACGTCCGCGGCGCCAACGTAATCGTTGAAGTCGTCGCTATGCCATAGACGCTTGACCAACTCATCTGGCACAATGATAATACAAGGCACCAGACGCGACACCATTGACTGCTTACTCCAACGGCTATTCAGCTGACCATCGCGCGGCTCCATTACGGCGTAGTCAAAGGGAACTACCATATCATGGCAGCCCGCCACGAACTCGTCATAAACGCGACCAGCGTTATGTTCGTACGGCATATCATCCCAATCGTCGCCGTACCAGCTTTCCAGCTCGTCCGCGCCCAAATAAAATCGGACGACGTTGCCTTTACGTTCAAAGTCGATAATCTTCATATCCAGCTTTCCAGCTTACTCGCCCCAGCTTATCCAGCTCGCAGCTTCCAGCTTACTCCTTTCCTTTTCTATATATATTATATCATAAATTTGACCGCGCGTCAAATTCTTGACACAATTGGTTAGTTAGAGTGAACTAACTTCGTAACACATTTGTAATAAATTTGTAACATAATTGTAATAAATTTGTAACACTTTCTTAACAATTTCCCCATTGACAACTTGACAAATATGTGATAATATGTTAGTGGTGGGAGAGGCGCATTTTGGCGCCGGCATATAAGTTAAACGCCTCTAACTAGTCTGCCGGCGGAAAAGTTAAAGACCTCTAACCGTTATACAAAAAGTGATGCTTGCGCATCACTCTACTTCAATTACGTCCGTGGTATAAATCTTGGCAATGAAGTGGTCATAGATGAGAACATGGCACTTGTGGTCATAATCATACCACCGCGAGACGAATGTGGAATCCCCTTCTGACGCAAGCGCGCAGATGTGAATTTCCGCGGCGGTCATGCTGTGGAAAATACCTTCGCAATTAGAGTTAATGAATACGACTTCCATGGTGGTTCCTTTCTGGTGTTAGAGTCTTTTCCTTGACTTCTGGATATAGTATATCATAGATTGTTGCGGTTGTCAAGAACTTTTTTTAAGTTAGAGATGACTAACTTTCGCGCCGGTGGATGGGTTAGATTACTCTAACCCATACAGTTCCTCGTTAGTTTGAACAGATGTTTCAATCAACTTATACCATTTAGTGATATGGAATGTTTTTTTGCATTCTCTGCACTCACAACGCCAATAAAATGATACTTCGTCGATGTCGTAATTTTCATTGTAATCATCTGTGTCAAAATTCTCGGAACCACAGTAAGGGCACTGTTCATAATCCAACATATTTTTTTACTTCCTTTCTTCAATCATTTCTTTGATTTTCGCCATGGCGTCTTTGATTTCCTGATAATATTCCATATCTGCCGCACCATAACCATACTCATCATCTTGTGTGTCGAGTTCATCATTGAGAATGCTGTAAGCAATTTGAAGTGCGAGTCTTTCAGTCATCTTTCATTCCATCCTTTCGATACCATGCGGTTTCTTCGTGCTCTTCTTCGTTTCGCAGTCTAATTAAAATTTCCTGATTCTGGATTAAGAGTTCTTCAAGTTGCTCCATCATTGCCTCCCATCACTTTCATAGATATTATAGCATAGACTTCTGCGCATGTCAATACTTTTTTCAAAAAATTTTTTAGTTAGTGACCTCTAATTTTGGCGCCGGTGCCCGAGTTAGATGTGTCTAACTGAGTATATGAAAAAAGCCCCGTCCGTGGGGCAAACGGAGATGAGAACTTTCTGCGGACTTTTACTTGCATGAACCCGTGCGGGAGAAGTCAGAGGATAACATCTCAAACCCTTGCGGAGAAGGCGCTTACGCGCCTTCTCTCAGAGAGTACATGTTGACCTTGCCAACAGTGACCGCGACATCATTAGCCCAATAGTTCCGCAGACCGTAGGACACCTGATTCTTCGTGAAGTTCGGGAGCGATTCCTTTACTTCGTCCCACAGTTCAGCAAGGGTAATCGGCTTGCCCGCAACGCGCAGACCTTCAAGGACAACCTCGCGCGCGTTCGCATACTCCGCGGCTTTGGCCTCCTTCGCGGCATCACCGCGGTGAATCTCGTTGTACAGTTCGTTCATAACGGCTTCCTTGTCAGCGAAGTCAACGGTGGACAGAGCGGCATAGATGGTGTTCATGGTGGAGTTCTTCATACTTTTTCCCTTTCTGGTTTTTAAGACTGTCCTTGTCTTTCTTCTTTTATATTCTACCACATTTTGTGGAGAATGTCAAGTATTTTTTTAAGATTTTTTGTTTCAAGAGAGAGTGTTGGAGCGGTAATTTTAACCACGCCCCTACCCGAGGGTTCTACCCAACTACTGATTTGTCCAACACTCTTGCCCTTGGAACAGTTCCATTATACCATGGATTTGGGAGTTTGTCAAGGGGTTTTTGAAAAAAATTTCTAGAAAATTTTTCCCATCCTCGTGCGTTCGCTGGGTGCTCATAAATCATCCCATGCCTTGGCGCAGTTCCCGTTTATTGCTACTTCCAACCGTAGCCCCACTCGGGTCGTGGCTCAGAGGTTTTTCTCCCCTTGACACGTATATAATACCATAATTTTGAAAGTGTGTCAAGTACTTTTTAAAAAATTTTTTAAAGAAATTTTATATAGTGGTTAGAGCCCTCTAACTTGGTCGCCGGCGGATGGGTTAGTCCGCGCTAACCCATTCATCCTCACTATAATCATACCGATATAAACCAACTTTATTAGGTGGAAAAATAAGACCAAAATCATCATCAATAAAAGTTATTAAATCATTAGACAACTCTGCACCAATATTTACATATTCACAATTGCCATAAGCCTGATGAAACCATATCAGCGTGCCCTCTATGTCGAGACCAGCGGGGCAAAGCATTGGACGCTTCATTATATCTAACAGAAGCACATGATTCTTAAATTCATCCATTAGAGATATGGCGCGACTTTCATATTCTTTGCACTCCGCGGCGGAGTCGAATTCTGTACCATCATAAGCATAATAAACAATAACAGTTCTCATGGGTTTACCTTTCTGGTTTTACAGTCTGTCCTTGACTTCTTACATATAGATTATAGCACGAATTTTTTATTTTGTCAATACTTTTTTTAAAAATTTTTGCGCCGGCGTGGGAAGTTAGATGCCTTTAACTGAGCATGAAAAAAGAAGGGGTTATTCCCCCTTCTTGGCTTCGCGTTCGGCTTTGTCTCGCGCGGCTTTCTCTGCCTTGGCTTTGGCTTTCTCTGCTTTCTCTGCTTGCTTGGCTTCATAGGCTTCAATCTCACTCTGCATCAGTTCGCGTGCGGTCATGTCCTCGCGTTCCTCCGCGACAATGACGCCCACGCGGCAGTAACGTTCAACACCATTTTTGTCAGTCCAGATGATACCATACTGGCGGTCATTAACCTTAATAAAGTTGCCATTCTCAATGTCCAGTTCTTCAAAGGTACGAGCGCGAAGGTCAGCATCAACAACGTTTTTAGGCAGTTTCGGCATACTTAATTTCCTTTCTGGTTTTGTGAGTGTTTTCCTTCACTTTCTGAATAGAGTATATCATAAATTTGAAAAGTTGTCAACTACTTTTTATAGTTTTTATCGGATAGTTTTTAGATGTTAAACATTTAAAATGAATAAGGGCGGTTGTCCTTAATCATTAAAGAGTTCATTAAGAGTGCATTCTTCAATCGTGATAAAGGTGGAAAATTCATTATAATTACAATCAAAGTAACTAAATTCATTTTCATCACAATCGAATTCATTCATATGGATTCCTTCCGCTTGCAGTTCCATAAAGCGCATATAGGCATTATCTTTGTTATGATAGAGTTCAAAAGTAGATTCGCCGTGATAATTGTCCAAAGTAATCTTGTAAATAATTTCCATAATAATTTCCTTTCTGGTTTTAGGGTCTTATTCCTTGACCTCTTTACGAGAATATTATAGCATGAAATTATTACAAAACAATAACGGAAGTATTACAATTCTGTTAAGTTTTCGCGCCGGCGGAAAACAGACCGAAGTCTGTTTTATGAATATCATTTTTTAGTGGGCGCTTCTGTGCAATCTGTAATATATCTTCCATCTGGTGTAAAAATAAAACTCCAAACATCTTCACCATAATCCATATCAGTAGATAATTCTATACCATAATGAGTTTTATTATCACTACCGTACCATTGTGCCTTAGTTTCAAGTTCTGTTTTAACACCAATTGCTTCAAGTGCCTTCTGTAAGTCAAGAATTTTTTTCATATTAGCAGTCATAATCATACGCTCCTTCATAGGGATTGTATCCCGTTTCATCAACATCATCATCAACATCATCATCAATCACATCATCACAATCAAGCCATTCGTCCCAGTTCTCAAAGAATGCCGCGAAGTCATCACAATCTTCGATAGGGTCATCAATGTGGCATACGCCACACTGGTCGCAGTAAGGACAATCGCCGTAAGCATTTACGGTGCAGTAAGTATAATCGCCGTTATAGGTTCCCTTTTTCGCGTCTCTCATTTTCTTACTTCCTTTCTATCCCCTTGGGACGAATATAGTATAACATATAAAAGATGGGTTGTCAATACTTTTTGAAAAAATTTTTTTAGTTAAAGATGTTGAACTTGCGCGCCGGCGTGAGAGTTAGATTGCTCTAACCCTCTTCTTTTATTTTAAGTAACAATAGATTATTATATGTCTCTAATATTTCTACCCGCCGTTTTAATTCTTTAATTTGCTGATTTAGTTCTTCATTTTTATTTTTATAATAATTACGCTCGTCTGTGCGTTTAATTAAATCATGTTTTAGTTTTAATATTTTATCATTTTTAAGGACTGGCATATTATTTTATCCTTTCAAAGTTTGTAAAGTAAAAACGATTATTACAATCGGGACAATTAATATAATTACGTTTTGGCCCAATGTAATTAGTAGGTAGTTCTTTAATTGCTGGGTCATCCATCGTAAATTCAAAAATGCACCCACATCTGCAAGAAACTCGACATACCCTTACAAGATTTTTCCCATGACGAATAATTTTCATTCTTCATCCCATCCTTTCTGGTTTGGGGTTTTCCTTCCCTTTGTTGATAATAGTATAACATAATAGGAATGAAATGTCAACAAGAAAATTGTTACAAAAGTGTTAAATCGCGCCGGCGCGTAATGACCCGAAGGCCATTACTCCTCCTCCATGATTGCGTCCCACTGGTCGTTAGTGATTTCATTCATATAATCAGTAAATACATCACGCATGTGATTGACAATGTATTTAGTCTGTTCGGGCGTTAAACTGTCTACCCATGAATCGACATAGGGGTCATCAAGCGCGGCTTCTATAACATACTCTAATACTTGGGTCTTGCCAAATTCCAGACCATAATCATCATACAGTCCCTGAGCGGCGTCATGGAAAGCCTCTTCGGTGATATTAGCGGTGTCAGTTCTCTTAATTTCCATGATAGTTTCCTTTCTGGTGTTTAAGTGTTTTCCTTCACTTCTTGATAAGAGTATATCATATATTTTTTATTTTGTCAACAGTTTTATGAAAAATTTTTTTAGTTAGTCATGTCTAACTTTCGCGCCGGTCCGCGAGTTAGAGTCCTCTAACTAACGGATAAAAGGAATGGGCGAGAATCGCTCTCGCCCATTACCTCACTTCACCGCATACATATTGACCTTGCCCTCGGTCTTGACTACCGCGTCATTCCAGTAGTGGAGCAGACCATACTGCACCTTGTTCTTGGTAAAGTCCTCGGGCAGTTCCTTCTCGGCTTCCGCGAAGATGTCCGCGACAGTCGCGGGAGCGCCAATCGTGCGCATAGCTTCAAAGACTACGGGACGAGCGGTCTCATACATCGCGGCTTTGGCTTCACGTTCAGCGGCACCGCGGTTCAGTTCCTTTTCCAATTCAGCCATAACCTCAGCCTTGCCCTCGAAATCAACGTTGGTCAGAGCGGCGACGATAGCGTTCATAGTGTTCTTAGTCATAGTTTTAATTCCTTTCTGGTTTGTCTTGGGTTTTCCTTCCCGTTCATTTTGTTTCGTTCCTTCGTTTGGAACATCTTGATTATACCATACTTTGTTTGGCTTGTCAAGACTTTTTTGAAGATTTTTTGTGGTGTGGTCAGTCAATCCACCAAACGCGGCAACCCCATTTCGGCGCGGCGAGCACGGTTGACAACTCCGTTACTTTGTATCACCGCGAGAGGATTTGAACCTCTGCACTACGTTCCCACTCACATCTCCTGTCCCTTGGAACACTATAAGTATACTACAAATTTGGAACCGTGTCAAGTGTTTTTCTAAAAAAATTTTTGTCAAGTAGTTAGATGCCTTTAACTCGGCCGCCGGCGCCCATGTCAATAATGGGCGCTATAATCAATCAAAACTACATGACCATTTTTCCATCCATAATTTTTACTGTGTAAGTCATAAATGCGATTGCTAATCCATTCATATTCTTCTTCGTTGAGATATTCAAAAGCATCATCTTCATATTTGCCGATACCGTTGATGCGGGGCATAATATAGTAATCTTTGCCATCATATTCTACATGTGTAATCTGGGCGAAAAGATAATCAAATCCCGCAAGTTTGGCTTCTTCATACATCAAGCGTTCATCTTCACAAGTACCAAAATCAGATTCTTCATCATAAGTAATTTTGATAACATAATCAGAAGTAATAAGCGCAATGCGGGAAATACCATGCTTCATAATAACCGCCCTATGATAGCGGGCGTTGAAAGCATTAACCGCGCGATAGTAATCATTGATATACTTACATGAAATTAAGAACGGGGCAATCATCTTAATGAAGCGTTCCGCGCGGACTTCGTAACTGCTCTTACTACGCATGTTAGCATCCTCCTTCCTTGGTACGCTATTATTATAACATGGTAATAAGTTGTTGTCAATAGTTGTTTGAAAAAAATTTTAGTTAAATGTCTTTAACTTTCGCGCCGGGCGTCGAGTTAGATGCCCCTAACTCTCGCGTAAAAAAAGAAGGGGGATTACTCCCCCTTCACCGTATAGGTGTTAGTCTTGCCCTCAGTCTTGACAATCTCATCAGACCACAGACGAGTAACCGCGTACTGTACCTTGGACTTGCTAAATCCCCGCGGCAGTTCGTCCTTGATTTCCTCATACAGTTCCGCAATAGTGACAGGGGTACCCGCGACGCGGAAACCTTCAAAGATAACGGACTTCGCAGATTCATACAGTTCACGATTCGCCGCGGCTTTCTCCGCGTTGCGGTTCAGTTCCGCTTCAAGTTCAGACTTGATTTCCGCGAGATTGTCGATGGTAGCACCGTTGAGATAGTTGACGAGAGCGATCATAGTGGACTTCTTCATAGTAGTTTCCTTTCTGGTTTTTTTAGGGTTTTCCTTCCCTTGATTACATATTTATTATACCATAGTTTTAGAAGTTTGTCAAGAGTTTTTTGAAAATTTTTATTCCGTGCGCAAGTTGTCATCTTGCGCGAGGCTCACACGCCAACCGCATTGACGAATTGCTGGTCGTGCATCCCTTGCCCCTTGGAACAATTATATAATATCACAATTTTAGAATATTGTCAAGCATTTTCTAAAAAAATTTTTGTAATTAGTTAAACGCCTTTAACTGCGCCGGCCGCGGAGTTAGATTACTCTAACTCCGTGTACCCTCTGCGGAGACATTCCATCAGAATTTCAGTTTCAATTTCTACATCTGCAAGCCCTGTGTGTGCTTCTTCAAAGTCGTTATTGTTGGACAAATAGCGCCAAATAACTTCTGCTGTTGCCTTGGGGCGCGGGGTTTCGTGCGCGGTCATGTAGTTATTTTCTTCACAAAATTTGATGTAATCTTCGGTCTTACAAATGACCTTTCTTGCCATCCTCATGGTGTCTGCGGTTTTGATACCATACGGGAGAAAAAACCTCTTCTTGCTTTTGGTTTGGTATCTCATAGTTGCATTGAGCACCGCAATGTCAAATCTGATATTGTGTGCGACCACTTCTTCCACATGGTAGTCTTGGCACATCTGGTTAAAAATCTGCCACATCTTCCATGTATCTACCACCTGACGTTCACCGCGTTTAATTTCTTCAATGTATCGTGGGAACTTGTCTTTATAATATGCACCACTCATGGCATGGGGCATACCATAAAATACATCACCATTAATAAGGTTCAGTTTGTCAAGGATGATACCGCTATCATTGACAACTTGTCCACCAAGGTCATAAGCCTGACCATTTTCTACATCCAGTTGACCATTGGGCAAGCGGTCAGTCATACAAGTCTCGCAGTCGAACACCATACGATTCATAGGAGTTAATTCCCTTTCTGGTTTGTAGTGTTTTCCTTCACTTCATGGGTATAGTATACCATGCGGAAAGGTGCTTGTCAAGGGTTTTTGAAAAATTTTTTTAGTTAGCGTCCTTTAACTTCGGCGCCGGCGCGGTTAAACGTCTCTAACTTATTTCAATAAAAAAGGGCGCGGATTACTCCGCGTCCTCATGAATCATGCCATCGAGGCCCTTTTTGTTCAGTTCCTTTACAACCTTCTTGGCGTCACGCTTTGCCTGATCGGCTTTAATCTTCGCGGCTTTCTTAGCCTCCTGCGCGGCTTTTTTCGCGGCTTTTTCTTCCAGTTCGGCTTTGTAGTCATCAGCGGCGACCTCACCATCAAAGGCTTCATAACCGCCCTTGCCATCACGAGTACCGCGAGGAACAGAGACAGAAATCTTCACATATTTTTCGTTGCCCTCTTCATCGGTTGTAGGAAACACAATCGCGGAAGAAGAAATAGAGAGCGCATCCATGTTATACTTTTGGGACACGAATTCGATAATGTCACGGAGAGTGGCGTTGCGGAGAGCAGTATTCAGAGCGGTGTTAGTCATAAGTTTTTCTTCCCTTCTGGTTTAATGGGTTTTCCTTCCCTTGATTACGTAATAAGTATACCATAAATTTGAAAAGTTGTCAAGTATTTTTCTAAAAAAATTTTTGAATTTTTTCTCTTGTGGTTAGAGACCTTTAACCACGGCGCCGGCGGAGTTAGAGATGGCTAACTATGCGTGAAAAAAAGAAGGGGAGTTAATCCCCTTCGCGCAGAGAGTAGGTATTGACCTTGCCCTCGGTTTTGACAATCTCATCTGCCCACAGCCGCGTTACCGCATACTGGACTTTGGACTTTCCGAAACCCTCGGGCAGATTGCCCTTAATCTCTTCATAGAGGTCAGCAATCGTCACGGGAACGCCAATCAGACGCAGACCCTCAAACACGATAGCTTTCACGCTGTCATACAGCTCACGATTCTTCTGAGCTTTCTCAGCTCCGCGGTTCAGTTCAGCTTCCAGTTCAGCTTTAATCTCATCGAGATTGTCAACAGTAGCGCCATTGAGATAGGAAACGAGCGACATCATGGTGGACTTCTTCATAGAGATTTCTCCTTCTGGTTTGGTGGGTTTTCCTTCCCTTGATTACGGACTTATTATAACATGGATTTGAATTGCTGTCAAGTGTTTTCTAAAAAAATTTCAAAAAATTTTTCTGTGTAGTTAAATACCTCTAACTGGCGCGCCGGCGAAAAAGTTAAGCGCGTTTAACTGGGTGATTACTCGCCCAGTTCGCGCAGTACGTTGATTATTTCGGTGGGGTCAAAGGCTTTGTCTTGCCATGCCTTGCGGTTGTTCTCTTCATCATCAAAGAGGATGCCGCCACCGCATTCCATGTATTTATTGGTGCCATAGTTTACAATGCGGATTTCGTCCCAGCTAACACTTGGAAGGTGCTTGTGAAGCCAGCACAGCTTAGAGAGAGCGACCGCGCCATTATAGAGGTCAGACCCTCCACGGCTTGTCCAGCTAATAATCCCGAGCTTCCAGCCGTTGCGCTGTACTTTGTGCAGTAACTTCGCCAGCTGAGAGAAATTCAGCATCGGCACAGCTACATCATAAGGGCGAGTGCGCTCAGCTCGCAGGTCTTCAAGCCATCCTTCTACGGCGTAGAGGTTGGCGATAGTGCCGTCCATGTCGAACCATACCATCTTTTCCATGCGCGCGTCCCTTCTGGTTTGTGGGGTTTTCCTTCCCCTTTTTGTACTTGAATTATAACACAGGTGGGCGCGGTTGTCAAGTACTTTTTGAAAAAAATTTTTGAGTTAAACGCCTCTAACTTCCGCGCCGGCAGAATGGTTAGACGTCTTTAACTAAGTCGCCGGCGGAAAAGTTAAACGTCTTTAATCAATAAGCCGGCGCGAAAATTTTTTTCAAAAAGGGGTTGACAAGTGCCATCCGGCATGTTATAATAAAGTCGTCCCAAGGGGATAAGAAAGGAAGGTAAACACCATGACGCGTGAACAGATGATTAAGCTCTACAACCTGCTGAGCGCCGCCAATGCCTATATTATCGGCTTTGTAATGAATGGGATCCTGTATTATGTGATGCAAGAGCACATCAATGACGCATATCTGAAAATGGATCATATGAGCAGTAAACGTGGTGGCTGGGCAAAAATCCGCGTTCGCGTGTCAAGTGATGAAATGTGGAAACTTGTAAGCAGTGGCGCGGCGATTGCGCTGGGCGCGGCGTCCATGCTGAACTTTGAAGACAAGTACAATGACGGCGAACATTTTGAAAGAGTTATCACTGAAATGTTCACAGATAAAAAGTGGGAAAAAGATTCTGTTCCTTTCAACGTTGCGGGCGATATTAACGTCAATGGTAAAGAAATTCAAATCAAATTCAACGGCGCTGAACTTACAAACGAAAAAACTTTAAGCCGTATGACGGCTTAAAGTTTTTTCAAAAAGGTGTTGACAAGTATTAGAAATCATGTTATAATAATACCATCAAAGAGAGGAAGGCAACTACGATGACGATTAGCGCTAATGGATACAAGGTAAACAACGTTCCTGCGTATGCTATGAATTATGAGTATATTGTCGCGCGTGAATGTGATGATGCTATGTGGTTCTGGGGCGCGTATCATACCATGAAAGAAGCTGACAGAGTGGCGCAGGAAGTTCGCGGCATTAGTATTCCGCTGAATAAATAAAAAAATTTTTCAAAAAGTGTTGACAAGCGCCGGAAGGTATGGTATAATAAAGCCATCAAATGAAGGAGGTACACCCCATGAGGACCATCACAGTTGAGAAGCACGGCAAGCACTGGTACACGCGCGTATATGAAGCGAACGGCATGCTGTTCACGCAGGCAGGATTCACAACAAAGAAGGTGGCTAAGGAAACACAAGAGCACTGGATTGAGATTAAACAGTATGGAGAAGCTAAAAAGGGCTGAAAGCCCTTTTTAGTTGGTGCCGTGTTAGAGTCCTCTAACTCTTATGCCGGCACATCTGTTAGAGTCCTCTAACCTATGGTTAGACTCCTCCTGAACCTGCCCGGCCTCTTTCCGGTCTCCCCGGTGTCCTCGACTGTGACTATATTATAACATGCCGGCGCGGATTCGTCAAGGGGTTTTTGAAAAAAATTTATAAAAAATTTTTTTGAAAAAAGTGTTGACAAATCCCGGTCTTTGTGCTATAATTAAGCCATCAAATGAAGGAGGACGAAGCAATGAAGAAGGAAATCACTTACACTGAACAGGAACTCAAAAATTGGTTTGAAGAAATGAAGAAGAAATATCCGCATTCAATGGCAGAAGAACATTTCCGCTTTGTTGAAATGAATATGTTTGACCATTGGAATGAAGAAAATAATTTGAAAAATGTGCTTGACAAATCTTAAAATCGGTGTTATAATAAAGTCACAAAAGGGAAAGGAAAATCCCCAACACCAGAAAGGAACTAAGATGGAAGAACTGCTGAACGAGATCGCGCGGACCTGGGGTTTGGAAGTTGAAGAAACCATAGAAGCCTTCCGCATGGCGGAGCGCGGCGAGAGCGTCGAAACCATCAAAGAGTATAAACGACTGGTGGAAGGAATGTGGGAAAATGATTGCTTCGGGTTTGACCTCTAAGGTCAAACCCTTTTAAAATGAAATTGAGTTAGTCGCCTTTAACTCACGCGCCGGCATATTAGTTAGAGTCATCTAACTATAATTTATGGGTACCAATTCCATTATACCACTTTCGGGATACTTTGTCAATACCTTTTTGAAAAATTTTTTTGAAATTATGGGATTAAAATTATGATATAAAAAAGCGATTGGATTATTCCAATCACTTTGAAATTACGCAAATCTGTTTAACTTCCCACGGTTGACCACTAATCGCATGACGTAATGCCGCGGCATTATGGGCATCTTCATATGTGTTATAGTGATTGCTGCCGATAAATCCGTAGCATGAAATTACATAGTAAGTGGTCATTGGAATTCCCTCCTTTGTTTGATGACTATATTATAACATTGTTTTAGGATAATGTCAATAGTATTTTGAAATTATTTTTTAAAAATTTTCCGTTTGAAATTCGCCGGTGAATTAGTTAGACTTCTCTAACAATGATATAGTAAAAAGAGTTGACTTGCGTCAACTCTTCGTAAAAGTCGCGATTTCCTCTCCTGTGGCAAGGTTTGTAATATGTGCGGTAAAGAAGTCTGGTTCTTCATAATAAATGGCAAGCGCTCTCATAATACTGGGCAAGTCGGCTCTTTCCGTTTTGGTGGTCTGGTCATTCCATGCGGTAATAAGTTCGTACATGGTAGTTACTCCTTTCCTTTGATGGCTCTATTATATCACATCTATTCTATTATGTCAATACTTTATTTCAATTATTCCATCATCTACAATTGTATCTGTGTTCATGCTATCCATCGTCATGGTGACTGATGTGCCTTGTGGCCGCACTTCTGTGCCCTTCATGCCCCACACATGACCATTCTCATCACGTATTAATGTTATATCTTCCGCATAGTCTACTTTGTAGATTTCGCCCTTTAAGGTATATACTTTATGCTGTGATTGATACAGACAGAGAAAGGCAACAAGAAAAGCGGTGATTGAAGCAACGATAAGACCAAGAGTGTTGTTCTTCATCTTGACTACTTCCTTTCTGCCCTTTGGACATGTTTATTATAGCATAATTTTTTCTCTGTGTCAAGTATTTTATTAAAAAATTTTTTGGTTAGACGCATTGAATCCTCGCGCCGGCGCAAGTGTTAGACGTCTCTAACTAATGCTAAAAAGATGAGCGGTCTTCCAACCGCTCTGACCGGCAGACTTTTTATTTGCACCTTTGAGAACCCTTGTGTCTATGCCCTATAAGAGCGGGTTCGGCGGGAGTGCCCGTTCGGTTCGATCTCTCTCCCTGTGAGTATATAATAACATAAAGCCCGATAAATGTCAAGTATTTTTTTCAAAAAAATAAAAAAATTTTTTTTCAAAAAACTATTGACAACCGTATTTTTATGTGGTATTATATACACGTAAAGAGGAAGGAAAACCTCAACAAACCAGAAAGGTAAGATTATGAAGACCACTCGTTACGAAGACATGTTTGCCGCCGTGCGCGATGCCAAGTGGACAACTGAAAAACTGGATGAAGTTATTGAATACCTCCGCGCGAATCCGCGTAGTAGTGTTGCTGATATTCGTAAAGCGGTATATAGCGATGCTGCGGACTATTTGAAGCAGTGTAACGCAAGCCATATTGCTGGAATGTTGCGGATTCTGCGCGGTCGTCATGTGGTGACTGTTGATACTAAACAGGGTGAACCGATTCAGATTGAAGTTGAAGAATATGGCACGATTGAGGAAAAAGGTCATCCTTTACAGATTAAAGTAACTGATGCAGAAGGCAATAACTATATGATTGATAATCCTTATTATAATACTCATCGGTGTCACTATGGATACAGAAAGATTAAAAAGTGGGTTGTTCCTGAAATTCGCATCTATTCGCTGTGCGAATAAAAGAGGGCAAAACCCTCTTTTTAATATTTGTATGTTAGAGTCATCTAACTACGCCGGCGTGAAAAATTTTCAAAAATCTATTGACAAGTATTTATATACGTGTTATAATATATCCGTAAAGCAGAAGGAAAACTGCTAAAACCAGAAAGGATTTTTATTATGACGAATTTTTTTGAAGATCATCCTATTCTGTGCATTGTATTGGTTATTGTTATGATTGCTGTAATTGCGGTCGCTGTGCGTTTTATTCCTAACGTCGTTTTCAATGGCAATAGGCAAGTTTTTGACACTCGTGTTGGCTTCCACTATGTCATTATTGAAGTTGGTAATGGTGAATTGATTGAAGGTCCTATTTGCGCATGGAATGATTATAAAAATTCCGATGCGGTGCAAGTTATTATGGAAGATGGTACAGTTATTCTAACCCACTATTCTAAGGTATTACTGTGCTCTGAATGCCCGTAAAAATTTTCAAAAACCTATTGACAATCGCGCGTTATCATGCTATAATGATTACGCAAAGGACAAGGAAAAGTCCTAAAAACCAGAAAGGATTTACCATGAACGCTGCTGAGATTAAATCCGTTGCCCGCGCTAACACTGTTGCTTATTTTACCGATGTACTGAACGCGCATGATGCTGTGCAGTTTGGTGAAGCGTCTTGGGCAATTCTGCAAGAGGTCGATGGACAGGAAGTCTGGTGCGAAGTCACGGTGAAAACCAAAGCGTATAAGGCAACGAAAGTCACGCCCGTGTTTGACCCGTTTGAAGTCGCGGAAGTGTGGAAGGCTGAGAAGGCACAGAAGGAAGCTGAAAAGGCTGAGAAGGAAGCCGAAAAAGCGCGCAAGACAGAAGAGAAAAAGAAGAAGGCTGAATAAGCCTTCTTCTTTTCGTTAGTGGTTAGATACCTCTAACTCTTGCGCCGGCATATAAGTTAGAGATATCTAACTCATCGGAATAAAAAATCGCGCTGTTTTTAGCGCGATTATAAATCATCTCCCATAGCTTGTTCCCAAGCACCGCATCCATAGTAAAGTTCCTGCTTTTTGCATTGTTCAGCATAAGGGCACTGCGCGCATGCAGGTTCAAGGTCTCCACCGTATTCTACCAGCGTAGCTAATTCGTTGGTTACTTCGTAAAATTCGCGCTTATCCATTGTAGCTTCCTTTCCGGTTTGGAGAGTTTCCCTTCTCTTTTGTTGCTTTTATTATACCACAGCTGGTGTAGCTTGTCAAGCACTTTTTCTTGCTGGGCTGGCTTATTCAGCCAGTCCCAGCAGGTTGAGCGCGTTGCTCAGAGTTTTTTCGTTGGTCAGCTCGGCGCCATCAAGCTTGATCTGGATTTCTTCGCCGTCCACGTTGATGTCGCCCTTGACGTAATAGGGAACGCTGTCCTTTTCCCACTTTTCACTGGTCAGCTTTTCGGTGATAATCCGCTCGAAATTTTCGCCCTTGTTGTGCTTGCTGTCGGCACTCAGGTCTCCCACGGTTCCGACTTCCACGGCTTTACCGCTTGCGATGAATATCCACGCTTGGTCGCTGTTGACGCGGACGCGGATTTTGTTATACCCGCCGCGCGCGGAGCTTGCCTTGTCAGCTTTTAACAGCGCGGTCAGCTCCGCGAATGTCAGCTTGACGTAATACAGGCGACCGGACTTGACAAAGCCTACGATGTAAGAGTGCGCGCCCGCGGTCTTGTTGTACCAGTAAATCATGCTCTCGTGTGTCATCTTGCGACCCCTTCCTGACCGGGTGTCCCGGTCCCTTGATTGACTATAGTATAGCATATAACCGGGCGCTTGTCAACAGTTTTTTTAGATGTTAGCGAAAAAATTTTTTAGGTGTATCCGCCCCTATATTATAACGCTGTACCACCCCGGTTAGATATCTCTAACTGCCCCGTGTGATAAAAATTTGAAACGGACCGCCCACTTCATTACTTTATCATAGTGAAGTGAATCACTCACTTCATCACTTTACCGTGGTGAAGTGAATTGCCCACCTACCTACTGGGTCAATAGGTGATACCGGGGGCGTTACATCCAGGAAGATGTTGTATCTGGTCACCAGATACGACATGGCCTCCCATTTTTTCCTCACCCAGTAAATTTTAAACTCTCTCACCCGGTAAATTTTAAACCTACCTAGTAAACTCCCGCCCAATAACATTAAAACCCAAATACTTGACACACCAAAGCTCCCTATGTTATAATATAATTACCAAAGTGAGGTGAACGCTCATGAAAAAGAAATACTCACTAAACTACGACATCGAGCGAGACATCGACCGCGTAGCAGCTGTGAAAGATATTTTAGACTAGCTGGCAACCGACCCCACGCCGCTAGAATTAGAATAGATGGGGTCCTATATATTGTATGGGAAAGATGAAAATGGATTGAATGCGGTTTAGCGCGGCGAAACTACCGATGGCAACCGCCGCTACGGTTCATTTAAGAAAAAAGACGATAAGTTGCTTTCATTGGATGAAATTGTTGATAATCCACTCGCAGACCAACAGGCACTAAAACCCATATCATAGAAACAAAATTATACCAAAAAGAAGCCCGAAATCCGCAAGCCCAAGTACGATAAGAAAACTGGCGAACTTATTGATATTGGCGACGCGGACATCCCTGGTATGACAGAGCTATGGGAACGCATCGAGCACCTAGAACATATCGTGGCGCAAAATGAAGGCAAAGCCGCGATAGATGAAGATACGCGCCTACTTGATAATGGATACAGATTGTATCAATTAAAGCATATGCTAATTGATGTGCGCCGCCACCAATACTACCTAAAAGACGCATATAAACCCACATTACATTTCCAAACAATGGACCACCCCAAGGCCGCATTCTACGATTGGACATCCGACGCATCATATTGGATGCCGCGCGATTAGTGGCAAGAGCGTGTCGATAATGCGCTCCTATCCTCAATTTCCCGCAACATCAATGACTACGAAACGCGCAATAATGGGGCGGAGGTAAAATGGGTTGTTAGGAAGCATACATTTGACTGGGAAAATCCACTACATATAAGGGCGCTTATAAATAATTATGACGCACTGCGCGACCAATTTAGAGAGAAGATAGACACTTATGGCCGCACCCTACTATTTGATTTTGAACGTTATAGAGATATGGCCAACCTAACTGAATTGCGCGCATACATACTGCGGCTTAAAATAGAGCGCATTCCATACTCCGACATAATAAATGAACTTCAATTAAAGTTTGGCATTAAATATAATGAAAATCATTTATGTACTATACTTTCGCGCGAAATACCCGAACGTATCGCGGAGGCCGCGCGCAAATATCATTTACTATTGGATACACCGCGCGAAAAAACCAAACTATGTAAGCATTGCGGCCGCTACTTACCCGTCGATCCATTATTCTTCGTACGCAACCGCAGCCGTAAAGATGGATTCTCAGGGACTTGTAAGGAGTGCGAAAAAAGAAAACGCATTGAGCGAGGAGGTTAGGGTGTAAATGACAGACGAACTAAAGAAGCGCAAATGTATTCGATGTAAATAGGAGCGGCCCGAAAACTTCTTCTGCTACACGCCGTCCCAATACTTTCCTGCGCATCGCTCTTTAATATGTACGCCATGCTTGGAAAAGATGGTGCCGCAAGATAATTTAGGAGAAGTTGATAGGTTATGTCGCTACCTAGATGTCCCCTTTGACCTTAACAAATGGACGCAACTTTATAAGGTGAATGGGGAGCATACATTAACGGCCTATTTCAACCTACTTCTAGATGACCATTACGATGGTTTATAGTGGATGGATGAAAATGAAAGATGGCGTATTGCGCGCGCTGAAGGCACCATTAATGACGAAATAGAAGTTATTAATGAAGCAAAATTAAAGAGATTAAAAAAAGAGTGGTCGGCCACATACACAAAAGATGAGTTACTTTTCCTTGATGAATTTTATAACAGTATTGTTGCTTCTCAAAATGTTTCAACACCAATTCTCCAACACTACGCCCGCGACCTTTGCGAAATTGAATTAAGGATTAAGAAAGGATTGCGCAGTAATCAAGATGTCAAGAAAGATATGGACGCCCGCGACAACATTATTAAAATTGCTAAATTTGAAGCCAATAACGCTAAATCCGCGGCGGACTTTGAATCCGTTGGAGAACTAATGGTCTATTACGGCAAAAAGGGCTGGCATCCCAAATGGCATGTTGAGCCACGCGACTCCATTGATTTCATGATGTAGAATATTTAGAATTATATCAAGCGTCTTGTAGTTAATGAAGGAAACTTCGCGGAGCAAGTTGAAGACGCGCGCGAACGCTATAATATGACGGAACGCCTTGAAGAGATTGAAAACGAGGCGGTTGAGTTTGATGAGAATGCGGATATTGAATATGAAGGAGAAGACGAATTCGCGGGCGACCTCAATGGGGAGGGGTAATGATGGCGGATTTAATATTGCGTGATGTCATACCCATTGAGCAAGGAGT
>Ga0247611_10000693_pt1 | contig 65940 bp, 35 predicted proteins | sample 177DNAGHGhighgp2_FD_192422 | JGI IMG/M metagenome (GOLD analysis project Ga0247611, IMG submission 192422) | Sheep rumen microbial communities from Palmerston North, Manawatu-Wanganui, New Zealand - 1770 DNA GHGhigh gp2 | ecosystem: Host-associated > Mammals > Digestive system > Stomach > Rumen...
TCTCTTTTAAAATGCCCAAATTGTATCATTGGATACCAAGAGTCTAGTAATCTTTCTTCTCTAGGTGCTTTTACTTTGATATCTCTTGAATCAATACATTTAACTTTATATCCTTTATAAATGTATTGACCATCTGTCCAATAAGGATTTTCCATATCAAGCTTTTTAGTATAAGACATTCTATTGAGATCATAAAATCCTGTATCAACTGTTGTTTCTGCTGTAATAACACCAGAACCATCTGGATTACATTTAATGTTAACAGAACCAGGGTTGTTAATATTAGTTATTCTGACAGAATATATAAATGATTCATCAGTATCAGATATTACAGGTTCATAATCATTACTTGCAGATTGATAACCAGCTTGATCGTACAAACATAATTCTCTAGGAGAACAAGGAATTACATCTCCATTTAGTTTAGGAGAAATGATCATACCTCGTCCTTCAAAGTTACTATATTCACATGGAATACAATATTCTTTATTTAGGATGCTAGATTGTCTACGTTGACTATAAAATACTTTATTATTTGTTTTACTAGTAGCTACAACTTCCCATTCAAATGTTATTCTATATCTTTCATCCTTAAGTGGTTGATAATTAAGTATCTGAATATAACTTAATCTTGTTTTACGATTAGCTTTGCATAGACGATAATCTATACCATCAACCATATATGGAGCGTTATAGATATCTTCTTCTATTCCATTATTAATAACTTTATTATCGTCATCTATATCGTTAAATCCATTATAAACGACTTTAAATGTATCAGTGGAACTTGATATAAAGTTAGTAAATAAATCTGCATAATAACATTTAGGAACTTGTTCAACAGTAGGGTTATTGTATTGGTCATAAGACGTTTGGTCTTGGTATTCAGCTACAGAAAGTTTCATATTATGTTTATAGTTAGACGGAACATCTTTTAATGTACTTGTATAAATTTGTACTGCATCACCTTTATATATGCCATTTTCATCTGGACCACGATAATCATATATTGGCTGCTTTAATCTATATTTATAAAAGCATCCTTCACCGTCTTTAAACATATCAGTAACATATACTGTATCTGCTTCTATTCTGTAATAACTTCTGTATTCTGTTGAATAAACAGGACGGTTATTAGAATCTGTTTCTGTTTTTAAACTTTCTACTATTTGACGTAAATAACCATCTTGGTCTGGGAACATTAATATTTCATTATCATCACTAGCATTTTGATTTCCAATAGAATTACCTTTTGTTACTGAACCCATATAAAAAGCTATTCCATCGTAATCAACCCAGTTTTTATCTACTAAACCAGAATAATGACAATGTGCTTTATAGCTAGTAGACTCTTCTTTTCTTGTAGTAATTGTTCTTGTAACAGATTCATGACCTCTTTCTTCCAACCAAATACTATGATAGTTTGCAGTAATATTGTAAAGCATAGTGCCTTCTGTACCTTTATCAGATATAACGTATTTATATCCAACGGTAAAATGACATGGAGAAGGTTCTAGTTCTTCATGGATTTCATTTTCTGTATTTCCTTCAAAAATATTACCATCTCTAAGCATATCTATGCTTTTATCTTTAACAACAAATGTTAAATCAGAAAGCCAAATAGCTATATCTTTTCCTTTGTCTATAGCATCTTGAAGAATATTTATTACTACTTGATACGAACCCGTAGTGCTTTGAAGCATAGTTATAAAATCTTCTATTTCATCATAACCAACACCCATATCTGCAAGATATGATGTTTTTGGCTTCATACCAGCAATTTTTACATTCCTATCAAATGTAGGTAATGTATTTCTGTAATCGCTTTGGTCAGAATCATGTCTTACTTGCCATGGGAAACTATCAGTTTGTATATCCGGAACTCTTCTTTCTTTGGAAATAGTTCCATTCTTTGGTTCTACATCATATTTGACAGGTTCGTATTCGAGTTTATCAAAATATAAGAACCCAACTGGTTTGGAAGAACTTGCAACATTTGGATCGTTTATAAATTGTTCATTTGTTCCATCCCATTGATTAGTAAGATTATTAATAAAGTTTGCAATCCTGTTATTAGTATTAGTAGTAGGTAGACCTTCATCGCTACATTTTAATTTAGTAGGAGTAATTTCGATACGAGCAGGCCAACAATAATCTTCATTCGACATCGGATTAGGAACATTAGTAAATGGACTATTGTTCATATCATTTGAATTAAGATATGTACCAAATATTTCATGATAGTTCAATTCAAAATCATTAATGGTATAATCTAATTCTTGTACCATAGAAGCGTCTCTTGTGGTATAAGGCTCATAATGTACAGTATCAAGATAAACGTTTCCTTTATATCCATCAGCATCTGAATATTCTATTGCTTTATCTTCGTCACCTTTTTTGGATACTATTTGTACAGTATCATAACTAACTTGTTTTTGATTAACATGACGTTCTGGATACCAACGAATAGTTCTATCTTGTCGTCCTAAACGACCAGAATATCCTTCTTCATCAGAATAATAAATAAATTTAGGAAAATATAAATCAGCAGATGGTTCTTCTCCATTTGGACCAGAAGCAACATCTGTTACTGTCATCCACTGTGTTTCTATTCTATGGTCTATAGTTTGCCTTGGAGGGTCACTAGCAAGAATTTTTTCTGCATCAGTAGCAGTAGGATTAAAATAATAAGCAAGATTTACAGCATTTTTAGGAACCCTCTTTCCTATTCGGAGAGAGGGTTCTTTATCATATCCTGTCACTGTATCTTTGAAAGGTTTTGTCGCTTTAAACATTTGACTACTCCTATTCGTTAATAATCTCTACAGAAGACTCTATAACTGTACCATCACTTGTTATTGTACTAGCTGTAATAGTATCGTGACAAGCTTCAATAGCAGACTCATATATTAAGTGTATAACGCCATTCATATCAGTAAGATGCTTAGAATTATCATCATCAAAATTAAGAATGCCAGCATCACAATCAACATTGATAGCTTTAGAAATAACAGGATTACCTTCATAATCAAGACATTCTATTGATACATCTATCTTATCATAGCCACCAGCTTTAATGTATTTAGGATTTCTGTAAATGTTAATAGTATAAGGTTCGTTATGTTCATCTGTAAGATATATAAAACCTTTATAATCAGTTCTATACACTGGATTCATACTAAGATTAGATGCGATAAATTTATTATTATTTTTGTTAGTTTCAAAATATACTTTATATCTATGTTTAAGATTTAAAGCAGATATTTGTTCTTCTGTCATTGATTTAATCTGTTCTTCAATAGTAATAGTTTTATTTACTGTAGCAGTAACTTCTGGAATTAAGAAGTAAGTATCTTTTTGTGAACGAACACAGAAACCATAGTATACTGGTTGATTGAATATTCTCAATCTTTCTGAAGAATCAAAACGAGCTGTTAATTTAGAATCTTCATTCCAATGTTCTAAATCATCCCAGTTCGAGATTTTACATTGAATATCATCTTCTGTTTTAACAATAGACATTTTAATTCCATTAACCATGTCATTCCAGTTAATATATCCATCATGTGATACATTTTTACTTGCTACAACAAATTCACCTATTCTAGCATAATCAAGAACAATAGCTGTGTTATTACCATTAAATAAATAGTCATCTGCAAGAGATATTAAGTAGCTTAATGTATGATAAACGTTATCTGAATCTTTTATGTATCCAATAACAAAACCTATAACATCTTGGTCTGCATCTGTTGAATATGTTACTACTGACATATTATATGTATGTACTGGAGACATATTGTTAACAATGATAGAGAAATCATCTACGTTATATAAATAACGTATTGCATTAAGTGATGTATCATATCTCCAGTTAGAATCTGGAGCTACATATTCTCTATTTATAGCTTGTTTAACACCATTCATATAGAACTGTCCTAAAGGAACAGGACCTTCTGTAATTGTATATTCAGTAACTATTGGTGTTAAAGTTTCTATGCCTTCACGTTTAATAATTTCTGAGTCATAGTCACTATATATTGTCATTTGAGTTTTATCATTATCATAATCTATCTCAGTATAGAACGAATTTAAAATATTATATTTGACTTGAATCTTGTCGTTTATGTTCAGCTGTTCGTCAAAAATAATAAGATTATTAACCAATCTAAAATTAGTAAATTCATTATTGTTTAAGGTTATTGATAATGATTTAATATCAAAATCATTACGTGAAAGTTTTATATAATGTTTATCGTCTTCAGTAAGAATTTCTATGTCTTCTGTTTTTATTAACGTATCCGGGTCAACATCAAATACTTCTTTATATGGAATACCATTTGTGTCTTCCATTGTAATAGGAGCATATTGTTGAGGAGTTCCTTTAGTAATCAATAAAACATCAAGCTTTTTAAGAGGGTCTACTGTTGCATATATAAAAGGAGTATTTTTTACAGATATTTCTGTTTCAAAATCAGCAGTAGCATAAATAGGTGTTTTTAAGTTTTCTAACGTAGGGAATTCATCTAAAACTTCAGAAGCATATTGTAATTGTATGTTATGTTCAGTTGAATTTATCCTTACGTAATGAATTTCATCTGCTGTAAATCCTTTTGCTTGTACATCACCAGAAATAATATCATATATAGAAGGAAATACTTGATATTGATTACCATCAGTAGTAATTTCAAATGATTGTATTTCCTGGAAAGTATCATAAGTATCTACTGGTTCATAATCTCCAGACATACTGATTTCTTCGATGTAAGGTAATAATACACTTGTTTCTTTAGTTATTATTTTCTTATGTAACCAATATACTTTTTCCCCATAAGGAATAACGATTCTATATCTTAAAAATCTTGTTGTAACAGTAGTATTGCTATCTGCTCTTGTCCATATTATGTTTTCTAGTAATAATCTATCTTTATTTGTACTTTCAGTTGCAATATATAAAGTACAATCATGTTTAAGATTTGACGCAAAAATGTCTAAACTAATAGTAGTTTCACATCCAAAATCTATAATTTTAGAATTAAATATTCCATCTGATTCATACGGACCAGCTTGTAAATGGTCTGTAATAGTAACACAGTTAGTATGATTAGGAGTATCTCCATCATCAACCCAATCAAGATAACAACATAAATAATCTTCTAATGATTTGGGATTATTAGTTGTACTTGCTGCTACAGTAAACTGTACTTGATAAGCACAGCTTAATGGAACATTAGGAACAGAATCATTAGCAAAACTTGTCCATTCTGACCATGCACCATTTTCTATACTATAGCTTCTTACTTGCATTGGAGGCATTTCAGAACCATCTTCAAAATGACATTCCACTTTTAAAACACCAGCAGAAGTAAGTGTGTTAGGGAATATAATTACTGGAGAAACATATACATGAGCAGTATATTCTTTGTAATATTCTCCATCTATTTTAGGTTTAATAGTTAAACCTTTACCATTAACCCATGTAAATTCTTTTTCGTTCTGTAATAATTCAGAACGAGTATTTTTCATGATGTCATAATGTTCTGGATTACCAGCTTTACGAAGAATATCTACATCAATAGTTGCATAGCCATTGATTGTTTTAAAATTATCTTCTGTATATTTTTCAAAGTCTGCTTCTACATTAAATTCTGAATAAGCATAGTATTCATGCTGATTTAAGTAATAATATCCATTATGAATATGAGGAGACCATTTTGTTGTAGCATTAACTACTCCTTTAAAATTGACTCCAAATTCTGCCTTACTATTTTCATCAAACACTATTTCTGAAGGATAATTTAATGCAAGTACGTCAGAATTATCAGAAAAAACTTCGATATAGTAATGGTCATAAGTATATCGAGATAAAGGTTTATCTAATTCAAAATACTTAGGTACTGTTCTACTATCAAACAATTCGATAGGTTTGCTTGTTGTTGTTTGTAATAGTTCATTATAAACAACATCTTTATATGTAAGACTGTCAGAGCTAAATGTTACATAATCTCCATTAACGTTAGTAATACTATCTTTAATGCTAGACGGATGATCCCAAGCATAAGATACTAATGCAGTATCTGGATAAAATTCTGTAATGATAATATAAATTTTTATATTCTCAGCATCTATAGTTGTAGGTAAATTAAATTGTGGCGTAACAACTCTTAAATCTTTTTTACCAGATTTATTGTTTTCTCTATATCTACCATTAACATTTCCATAAAAACTATCCATACCTGGATTTGGTTTTTCATCATAATATGGTCTAGTTTCATACATAGGTTTTGCTTGGAACCAAACATAGTCATCAATATATTCATCCCTAAAATATGTTTGCCCTTCAATACCTCTTGAATTTAAATAAAATGGAGAAAATCTGGTAGCTATATTATTATCGCCAAATGATTCAATATAGACAGAGCTATCACCACTTAATTTATTTTCATCTTGTATGTAAATATTTCTAGCATAGTATATATGTACAAATACAATATTAAGATAAGGACTAAATGGGTCACAATCTGGTAATAACTCATAATATGAAGTATATGCGTCTGGATCTTCATAATTAAATCTATAATTTAATATTGGAGATATATAATGTTCATCATTATGAGCAATAACATCTTGTGTTAAATGTTCAATTACAGGATATGTAACACCACGAACAATTTTATTAGTATCAGAAATATTAGTTCCTGGTGGTACAAATAATACCCAATCACCAGTACGTTTTAATTTATCTGTTCCTGTAATATAAATGTCATTATCCATATCTACAACATCAAGAGCATGTCTAATAACATTATTAGTTCCAGTATATTGAATATCATGTAAATTTGTACTGATACGTTTCTTTCTATTCCATAAATACTTTCTATAATCTTCTGAAGGAGATAATAATATTTCAGTCTGATGATTATTTGGATCGTTCATTCCAGGTTCATTATTAGCTGCATTTAATTCAAATGATTCTATTCTTTCTCCATCATAAATAATTGCATCTGTATATCCAGATAACCATACGTATTTATCTGGCCCAACAGCATATACATCATCTCCAAAATTAGAAGTATTTAATTTGTTAATGTCAGCATATACATTTATTGAACCAACGTAACCATCTTCGAGACCGTCATCACCAAAATAAACATCTGGGATTTTATCTTCATCAGCATATTTATATGTATCTTTTATAATTAACCCACGAATAATATAATGTCCTTGTTTTTTATCTTCATCAGAATATGCTTCTACAAGTTGATTATATCCAGATTTCCATTCATTAGTATTTCTGACTTCTGCAAGAATCATATCTTGAATAGAACGACTATCTACTTTAATAGGTCCTTGTCTAATTACACCAGCTTGGTCAAAATTTCTATCTCCAATAATTGAGTCTGATGGAATAATAGCTCTTTGTTCGTTTCTAGCATATACAATTGGAGTCATAGTATCGTTAATAGTAATAGTCCAAGGGTCTTCATTTAATGGTGGTATATATACTCTGGCCCATTTACATTCATCAATGTTCCAGTTTGCGGTAAGTGTTATATCTTCTCCAGCGTCTTTCCATCCTTCAAACTCCCAACCATCAAAAACTTCTTCATAAGGATCATCTGTTCTATTACCAAATTCATCAACATAATAGCTTTCACCTGAATTGCCAGATTGATAATCATCAATTAACTTTTTCAAACCATTCCACATGGAATTTAAAATATTATCAACAGTATATTGAGCATAAGCATATTTATCAATTTTTGTTGCATGTTGAACATGAATATCATATATATCTTTGTCCATTTCCCAAACAGCATTTGGAATACCTTGTCTCCATATAGCAGTTGGTTTGCTCCATGCATCATAATCTACATTATAATCAGCACCAAATAATGTATATATAGGAACATTGTGAGATTTTATAGTTTCATATGATGAATGTATTGATTGATATAACGTTTGATATGTCAAAGAGGGAATTTTAGCATATACTATATTATATGCTCCATATCTTCCGTTATATGTATTAGCAAAACCATCAGTATAAAACATTTCTATTACAGCATTAGAAATGTTTTGAGCTGTCATCCAGTCAGTTAAACCAGCTTGATGATTAGTTGCATTATTGCAAGGAGTCCATCCCCAATCTGTTACTGTTCCTTGAACATCTCTACTAAAATCAAATCTTACACTTTCAATAACATGTTTAGCTATGGCCGCTGTTTGTACTACTTCAGATTTTGCATCTTCTGCCCAGAAAGTTAAACAATATCTAACTTTACCAGCAAGAGGTACTCCTCCTTTTGAATACCCTTCTATTTGGTCTATTAATCTTAAAGCTGCATCTTTGACTATGTTCCATCTTCGTAATCCATTTGTTATCATTGTCATAGAACCAGAAATATCAAATGACAAGACAATAGTTAAATCACCATCAAATGGAGGGGCGTCTTCTTGTACTAAAGTATTTTCTATTCTTTTAGTCTGTTCTTCCCATACTGGCTCTTCAAGAGGGCATACTATTTCTTCAGTATTATCATTGCGCTTCTTTAATAATACATCTGCTCTCATACGAGCACAGACAGTTACTGGTTGACAAGCATACATATAATCCTTAATAGAAACTTTTTCTATAGGATATACGTCAATATCAAAAGTTACTTCTCCCTTTTGTTCTTCTACTGTTTCGATTGATTCAAGACAAACTTTATAATTAAATCCAACTGAATCATAACGTTTTTCTCTTTGTGTTCTTGCTCCTCTTAATTGTATATATGCCTTAAATTTTTGATAGAAATCAGCATCCATTTGCTTATAAACTTTAAGGTCATTATAATCACCGATACCAGAATGAAATGCCTCAAGGTTTTCTTGAATTATTTCTCTTTCTGTATCATCAGAAGTATAATCATATACTTTTGGTATTTCATATTGTTCAAGTGATTGATCAATTGGAGATGTAGCTGTTCTTATTGTCGTAGCATGAGAAGGACCAGATGTTTGTTCGCTATTATAAGCAATCAAACGTCTGGTATAATCTGTATCTGGTTCAAGACCAACTTCAACATAAGTATTTGTTCCAATAGGAATTTGTGCAATGATTTTATCTTGATGTTCTTCGGTATTAATATCTATAGCTTCTGAAACAAGATAATGAGCTTGTCCATCATCTTCCCATGACCAAATAATAGAATGATTGTCATAAGCCTTTCCAATAAGATTAGGTACTTGTAATTCATCATATTTTGGATAGACATAGCATTTAATATTTGGTTCAAGTGATATTTGATTAGGGTCATCACCATCACCTGGTTCAAAATATACATCAACTCTATCAGTTAATGAGTTAATATTAAATTCGTCTATATCAATATTATTAACAGTAATTAAATGACTATCACAATAATCGTTAATTTCACGTTTAAATAAAGTAAACATTTGTACTTTAGTAGCGATATTATGATAGTTATCATATAAATCTTTATCAGATAAGCCTTCTAATTCATAATCAAAATTCTTTTGAAATGTTTCAGTTTGATCATTTGTAAGATTAACTATTGTAAGAATGATTTCATATGTTATTATCATTTTTGCACTCCTATCAGAAAGGTTTACTGATATTATTATATAATGATAAAGGACTAATTAAAACTTTAATTAGTCCTTTAAATTACTTATATTTTATTCAAATATCTCAAAATCCCATTTGGTATTTAGATAAACACCTTCACGAATTTTATAAAAAGTACCATTTGGATAGCTATCAATTACTTTTTCTACATAAAGCATAGTTCCTTGTGGTATAAATCCAGCAACATTATTATTGATATTAGGAACACTTAAATATGGAGTAGTTGTTTTACAATATATTTTAATTTGTTTTTCTCTTGCTTTTGATTTGTCTAATGCTTCTTTAGCTGCTTTTTCTTTTAATTTAGTTAATAAATCTTTTTCTTGTATATTTGTAACATTAATAGTTTCTTTTTCTACAGTTTCTTTTTTCGTCTTTGCCATTTTAGCAATCCTCCTATTCTTGATCAAATTCTTTAATAAGCATAGCATTTAATGCTTTTTTATATAAACATGTAATAAACCATTCGGTTGCATTTCTTACAGACAATCCTGTAAGTTTTGGAGCAATAAGTTTATAATGGCCAAATTTTATTGTATCAATAATATAATCTAATATCTTGTTCCAGTTAAAAAATCTTGCATCTCCAACCATACATATTTCATCAAATTCTTCTGTAACATCAATAACTGAGTGTAAATTTGGGTCAAAGTATAACATTTCAAAATCTTTATTTAAATGTTCTTGTCCTCCAGTATATACCATTACAGCTACTTTATCATATAAAGTATATTCTTCATATGTATAACTTACAGTAAACCAATTTACACCAGTTTTACGTAATATTAAATCTGATGGCACAACTTGATAATTTCTTGGAGATAACAATTCTCTATTGTTATTAGGATGATATAAATAGACTCTGAAATCATCTAAGCTGATTTTATCTCCTACTTGACCACTTTCACCTTCGTACCATGCATCTATATGAGACTTTGTTACTTCCCATGAAAATGGAACTCTAATTATGCATTTTAAATCATCTTTAACTATTTCAAAAACACCTAAGTTAATATTATTAATGATTGGTATATCTGTGAATTGCCATTCATTACTTGATAAAGGTGTTCTGTATTCAGAATACCCATCATATGTGACTAAGACAACCATAATTTCACTTTGAAAAACATAGTCATTTAATTGTTTTTCTTTAACAGTATCTGGAATGCCATCACCATTAATATCTACTGATTGTCCAATATATGTTGCATTTAAACCAATCTCTTTAATTTTACCATTAACTATAATACTATCTGACCATGTTTGCTCTAAATCATCATCATAATAAGATACTGTGATTGTATTATCATTAATATGTTCTATAGTAGATGGAGTTAATATAAAATCATTATATTTTTCATCTTCAAGAGTAAATTGTTTTGTTGTGTTATTAGAATATAATAATGTGACTTGAACATTTTCTCTTGGAATATTATCAGTTGCAGAGATAGCTTCTGTTGATAAATATTTAACGCTAAACTTTTGAATAAATGGGGCAAATGGAATATATTTATTAGTACATACATGAAAACAATTATATTGGCTTTGGTCAGCCATTTCTGATATATCAATAGAATCATCATATGTTGATACAATATATAAGTCTAATGTTAAATGACATCTTCTATTGAATGATATGCCTAAGTTTCCATCTTTATCAGAATATAATGTTTGTGCATGTTCAAGATTAGGTATAGATTTATCATAAGTAATATCATATACAGCATAAAATTGTTTATTACTTACACGTATATTATTATTATCGTAGGCTCTTATTGTTAATGTAAAAGGATTATATTGAGTATCCCATGTTGATATATCTGGTTGTAATGTATAGTAGCTCATAATAACTGCCTTCTTTTAAACTTTTTAAATCCTTTTATAGAGCCATCATATAAGTGTTCTATATATCCTATACCACTAACTTCTTCTTCATTTTGGTCCCAATAATGTTCATTCCAATGGAAGTGATCCCAAAATATTGGTGATTCAGATTCAAGAACATTAATATATTGTTCAAGTTTAGATTTTGGTTTACCTTCTACTGTAAATAATTCATTACGTAGTTTAATATCTTTCTCATTCCATAATTGATGCATTTCTAATCCATAAACATATGTTACTTCTGAATTATTTTCCAAATCATCAATTGGAGTAAGTAATACACTACCTTCAGCTGTGAAATATATATGGTCTTGAGGATAATAAGAACCATTAACTTTTATAGAATTAAGGACTATCATTGGGTCGTTTAGCTCTAAGTCTTTTGTTGTATTTTCCCATGATAATATTCTTCTGATAGCAAGTTCTCTTCCAATACCATTTATTAATCCATTTTTTGAAGCATTTGCTGGATTTTTAAAAACATCTTGAATACGTTTTTTATATTCTATGTTAGGTTCTTCTGGCAATCTTGGACAGGACATTAATGCTCCAAGTTCATCAAGATAGTTCCATACTTTATGAGGCATCAACGGCACACTATATATGGTATCATCATTTTTATATTTAATTTCGATTTTGCCATCATTATGAATTGCATCAGCATTAAATTTTTTACGTACATAAATAATATTACGTTGATAGTCTAAATAATAACTTTCAAAAGAATGTAATGTTTTATCTTCTATCATTTGAAGATCAATACCAAAAAATTCTTTTAAAGTTTTAGCTTCGTACAAACCAGAGTTATTTGCATGTACAGTTTCTATATTATAGACAGAATAAGGCATTGGTATAATCGCCTTATAGCAAAAGTCTATTTGTTTAATATCTATCGTATCTATGTAACATTGATTATATGCATAATCAATAGTAAATAATGCATCATCTAATTCTAAACCAAATATGTTTAAATAATTTGCACCATTACTATCTTTTGATTTCTTACGCATCGAAAACCAATACGGAAGTTTTTCTAATAAGATATTTGTATGGTCTGCATATGGAAGTTTTGCCATATTAATTCCTCTTTATAGAACAACAACATTATCAACATCATTAGATAATGTAAATCTTTCAAACCATCTTGATGTCTGATTAGTATATAGAGCTCTTTCATTATTAATATAAAATTCTTTATTTTGTTCTTGTATAATTAATGGACTAATATCCATAATAATTTGAGTCATTTTATCTATATTAAATGTCTCACCTATTTTAAAGTTCGACAAATAATCCATTACTGCTTGTTGAACGCTATATTTAATATCTTGTTTTTCATTATCTGATGTATTAGAAGCAAAAGATAATTGTTGAGTAATTTTAATATAATTTAATGTAGGACTCACTACATTATATCTTATGCCATACCCATGTACATCTTTGAGTCTTTCATATACATTACTCAATATATTTTCTGGTGTAACATCTTTATTAGTTAATACAATAACAGTAAAAGAGCCAGCTCCCATTGAATATGGTTTTATAACAACATCCTCAACTCCATCAGTTGTTAAAGCAGTTAACCTAACGGCTGTATAATTTGATGTAGCAAGAGTAAGACATTGATTAGTTATTCTGGTACGAAAATTATCATCAGATTCATTTTCTAATCTAAAACATTGTAATAATGAGCCAATGGCATCTAATGCATCATTGTCAGCAGTAGTTACAAATGCTCGTAAATGATTAATAGTAAGTGTCGTATATAAATCAGAAATACTAGAATTGACAATATTTAAAAATAATTTTGCAATACTTCCAGGGCTAGAATTAAAACCTATCGCATTAAGAGATTTAACACCTTCTTCTGAAAGTTCTTTAAATGTTTTTGTATTTAATACGATCATATTTTGGCTCCCATCCGTATCTAATTCTTACACCTTTTACTAAATCAATATCAGCAATTAATTCATATGAATAAGTGTCATCAGTATCTTTATCTTTGATTTTAAAATAAATATTATATGTAATATTTATCATATTATTAATTGTCGCTTTAATTAATATTTCTTCTTGTTCCCACAAAGAATCAAATGTTAATTGTTGAGTTATAAGTAATTTACCAGCTTCAGCTGTATCTCTATTACATGGTTGGCCGATTAAAGATTCTAGATTAGCTCCTATTTCATCTATAAACCAATTAGTAGATACAGATTTGATTCTGTTATAAGCTAATTGAATTCTTAAGTCATTATCCATTTTATGATGGATATCCCATGTTTCTGGATTCAGCATTAATTCGCCATTAGTATCTAAACTAAAATCAAATCCTTGAACCATTTATTTATCCTCATAAATTATTTTTCTCTATCCCAAAGGTCCATATCAAATTCATATTTTATATCATAATCAATATGATTATTACTAAAACAGCTAGAACCATGATTTGATGAAGCAAAAAATCTTAGTTGTCTAATATCATCTGACCTATTATATGAATCTGTAATGGTCCACTGTTTAGTTGATAAGTTATCATTACTTAATGTAAAACCACCAAGAGATAATTTATATGAACCACCATTATAAATATCATTAGGAGAAATGTTACCAAGACTTATTTCTCTTCTAAGATTAGTAGCTGCACCAAAATCATATAATAAAATCATTTTTCCAGAAGATGTTCTACCAAATACAGCAAGTTCGTCTTTATCACTACCATGGCTATTTCCAGATTTATAATTATATGTAAATTGGGAAATCCAACACCCTGTAACTAAATTAGTCCATCCACTATCAAAATAAGATACAGTTGGATTGGTAGCATATGTCATTGTTCCATCTGCTTTCATGCTACCATTTTCTCCCATTACTTTAATAATTTTATTAGCTGTAACTCTTTTATTATTGTATGTATGAACTACTGTAATTGGATAATAACCGATATTATTTATTTGAATTTTATTTTTATATGAAGTATTTGTTTCATCAGTAAATTTAGATAAGAAATTTACATTGTCACATGTTACTTCTCTTGTAACCAGACTATATCCATTTGATAAGTTACCACCATTAATAATAACAGTAACAATTTCTTTTCCATTTGTTAATCTACCGTTATTGTCATATACCAAATCTAAGCTTATATCTGTAAGATTATATTCTTCAAATACTGCATATAATATATATGTACCGCCTTTATTTGTTAAATTGGTAGTAACTAATTGACCAGGCTGATATGCAACATATGTAGCTTGTGGGTCTGGAGACCATCCTTTAAATTCGTGGTTTTCAACAAAAGGATGTGTGCCTATAATAGAAAATTGTTGATCATATTCAACTTGTTGCTGATATGCTGTTTGTCTTTGAGAATTTATAACGTAGATAATATTATATTTAGTAAATTCTTCTAGCGTTCCTGTAACTCCAAAAATAGTAGTACCTTGTCTAATATTTTTAGGAATTAAATCTTCGTCACCATCTATGAATACACGACTCAATACATGATTATCATCTGGTTCTATAATTTGTTCTTGTGTACTTGGATGACCATATTTTTCTTGTGTTTGTATTCTTATACGAGATTTATGAGAATGATAACCTATTGGAACTTCTTGTTCTGCGTATTCTTCATCAAGAACTATATCACTATTCATATTTTGAATATGAATATTACCTACTATTCTTTGTCCTTTAGAATATCCTATTTTATTTTCAAGTATATCATTAGCAGTAATATTAGCATCACTTGTAAAAGTTCCATTAACATTAAATATTTGAGAAGTATATCGTATATTTTCTGGAGTTAAATTAACATCACCTTTAAGAATTTGATCTCCTTCAAGATAATGTTTCATTGGAATAACAATATCAATTGTTGTAGGAATGTATGTATGACTAGGAAAAGAAACAATATTGCCTTCTATTCTTTGCCCTTTTGAATATGCTATTTTACCAAACAAAATATCGTCACTACTAGCTGTTCCATCAGATGTATCTACTATATATGTTAAATTAGCATTGTCTCCAAATAATTCTTCATATACATGAAGTAATCTATAAAGAGCAACAACTAATTCATCGAAAGTCATATGTTTAACAAAGTAGTATTCTGGAGCACGCATCGCTGTAAATATTTGATTAATAATATCTCTTGCTTCAATAAACGAGTCTTTCATTAATTGATGGTCTCTATTAACGCTCATTTTATACTACTCCATAACCTTTAATTCTAAATGCTCTTCCAGTAAAATATAAATCATCTTCTTTTACGCCACCAGCAGGATAAGGTTTCTTATTTGATGCATGTATTATTCGATTATTACCTTCATATATAACTACATGGTTGCCACTAGATTTAAATTTACATAAGATATCACCAGCTTGTTTGCTTTCCCAAGGAATTTCATAAAAATATCCAGACCCAGGTATAGATGCAACTGTAAGTCTACCAGCATTTTGAGGCATAAGCCCCATTTTTTTCATTAAGTAAGTAACAAATCCAGAACAATCAAAGCATAATCCTTTTTCGTCACTAATTTCTCCTTCAGCTCCCCATATATATGTATGTCCAATAAATGTTTTAGCCAATGCAATAAGGTCATTTGTTTCTTCCGTAGTCATTGCTGTTACATCAGAAACAGCAACAGCAATTTCACGAGAATTATCTATAAATTCATCATTGAATTGTTGAAATAATTTAATATATTGATCAATTTTTTCGTCTTCATCTATATCTAAATTATAAAATTCTTTTTTGAGATTTTTATATGTTTCTATTCTCGCTTTAATATCTTGAAATTGTGAAGAGTCATTTGCCATTATGATTGATCTCCATTGATTTCTGTTGAATTTTGCATATCTTCTTCTATCAAATCAACATAACTATCTGTTTCTTTAATAATATCATAGGCTAAACATATTTTCATTATTTGGCCTACTTTAAGCTGAGTAGAAATAGAATGATCTGTTTTTTCAGATTCGCTAGTTGCTTTAGTAAATTCAATATCATTGCCATAAAATTTTATATTTCCAGTGTCATTACATATACGAATTCCAGTATTTGCTCCAGTAAATATATCTATGTCACCATTATCTCTTAACTTAACAGTGCTTTTGTTTTTTAAGTTAGTCATACCAACTTCATTATCTTCGTATTTATCAAGACTAGTGATTAAATCCATTGATACTTGATTAACGTCAATATTAGTATAACGAGCAGTACTATTTTCGTATTTACTTAAAGAGCCAGTATCATTTATCCAATCAAGGTTCATTGCGATGATATTTTCTGGAGTACCAACTTTCCATACAGTATCATCAGCAATGTAAGCACCTTGATCAGTACAGTTTCTGTCTGAATAATAGCTTTCTGGTATTCCAGTAATTACAGGATTATAAATATTACTGTTAATAAAACCAACAGAACATTTTTGTCCAGCAAAGATACTACCAGAAGCAAATCCACCAGCATGGTTTGCAATCATTACATTGCCACGATAAATAAAACCAGACCCATTAGGGTTTAAATATTTAATTTTACACGTTTCTGTTGTTTTATCGTATTCTAGTATAGTTCCGGTAGTATCTGTAAATTGAGTTCGATTATTATTATTAATTTGTTCTTTTAAACTATCTTTAATAATACTCATTAGTTATCCTCAACTGAAAGTTCGTCTTGATCAGTTTCTACACCTTCTTCGCCAGTATTTTCTTCAGAGCCTGCATTTTCATCATTTATTAGTAATATTTTTTCACCATCTTTAATACCAGCTATAAAAGGTTTCCCTTCCCACCATAATGGTAGCAATACACATACATTACGATTTTCTACCCAAGAAGAAATAGTTGATATTGCAATTTCTAACATTATTGTAATAAGAACAGATACTGCAAATCCAATACCAAGTGTTTCTGGTGCTGATGCCGCTCCTATTGCCAATATCGTACCTTCCGCAGCTTCAAATTCTTTAGCAACATAATTAATAGATGAAATGACACGAACAACGACAAAGAAACTTTTGGCCGCAGTAAAGGTTTTAAATGAAGCATCTGCTGCTTTATATACTGAGTATATACTTTTTATTGCTTTAATAATACTTCCAGTATTTTGACAACATCTTATGAATTTATATACAGTCATTGCTATAGCTATATCTCCAGCTATAGTAGCAGTAGTATCTGCTGTATGCCATAGTTTCGTATTATTAAAAAGCTTATTTTGAGATTGTAGTCCATTAATTCCAAGCTCTTCAAGTATTTGAGCTTTGTTCATTAATGTTACTAAATCAACATAACGTTCAACATTATCTTTCAATAATTTTCTGCTTTGAGCATATTTAGTAAATTCACCATATATCTTTAAAAAGACAGCTATTAATTCAATATTACCACTATCTTGTTCTGGACAGAATCCTATAACACCTGGAATTATTGACGTTGTAAAGCCAGTACGAGTATTAAATGAATGAATAACTTCTCTTGTTAAAGCTAAACCATTTAAAGCAGTATAAAAGTCATTAATCATTAAATAATCATCTGGTTTTACTTGAGGTTGTCCAAGACAAAGTATTTGCCCTTGATACTGTTGTTGCCAACCATATAAAAGATTAGAAATACCTAATCTTCTTGCAGCTCTTTGTCCATGTCTAAATCCAATAAATTCATTAAAGGAATCCAAACCTAGATAATCTTGTACTATTGAAGAATCTATAATATGAGTTGATTGTTTAGAATGATCAATCGTATCATCACTATGTATAACAGCTGTTGCTTTAGGAGTTTTACCACGAGTATATATTACTTTGGCATTTGTAAAACTACGTCTTGAAGATACAGATATTTGATTTTCAATAATAGATGTTAATGAGTCAATATAATGCATTTGAGTATTAGCTTTGCATTCTTGATATATTGTACCATTTATAATGTCATATCTATATTTTGTAAGGTCAAATGGCAATCCATAATATAGTCTGGAGTCAAATTGATATTTTTCAACTTTTACTAAATACTCTGGAGCTGTTTGAGCACATAATTGAAAGACATCCCAAGGGGTCATATTATATTGATTAAACACTATATTAGCTTCTCCGTCATGACCTAAAGCTCCAGCAACGCTTGGACTTGCATAAATATATCCAAAGTGTCTAGCTAAGTTAAAAAAGTCATCTTTATCATATGCCTTATATACATTCATTAATAAGTCATATTGTTCATAGATTCCAGTATCAACTCCTCCTTGTAAGAAATATCTTTCTCCATCATTAATATATAAACCAAAGTGTTCAATATTATATTTAGAACCTTCAAACCATTCTTTAGCAAAGAATAAGTGATTCATCCAACTAGTACGTTTAACCATGATTTCACTTATTATGTTTGAAGATTCTTGATTAGCGCCAAGTCCAAATAATCCTAATGCTCCATTATTTATATCTTTAGTTTTGTCACTAGTTACAGATTGAATAAGTTCGTGACCGTCTGAAGTAACAGTAATACTAATTTGGTCTCCCAATGTTAAACCAGAAATAGTACCGTTAATGATAGGAGCTAACGATAATGGGTCAGAACCATATCCCATTCTTAGATGTACTCTAGCACCTTCTCTGACTTTAGTATGATTAAATAAAATACTATGCATCTGAATTAAACGATTAGTAATCTTTAATCCACCTATTAACATTCCACAGTTTTTATATAACCATCTATTAATACTAAAATCTTTTCCAGTAGCATTACTAACCATATTATCAAGAACAGAATTGTATTCTTTATCTTTAGCAATACTATATTTTATTAAAGCAGCTGAACTTCTATCAAGATTATGATATGTATTAGTGACTGTAATTTGTGCTGTTTCTGTTGGCATATCATTGGCGGCATGATATTGAATGTCTATTACTGGTTTATAAACATAATAATTTGTCCAAAGTTTTCTACCGTCATACCATTGAGCTTGGTCATCCAATATACAGAATAAAAATGTTGGGAATGCTTTAACTAGTCTTCCTTTTGCTGAATATTGACAATCATCAACAAATGCTGTATTTACTCTATTTAAATTGTTATTTATCTCAGCCCATTGTTTACCAACGCCACTATTATGAGTATCAAAATGTTTAGATTTGATATATATTGGTTTACCAAATGCATTTGTATCTATTAAGTCAACAGCATTAATAGTGTATTTTCTTGCAACAGTAACACTATTACTTGATGCTTCACTAACTCCATGTCCAGCAACATTATATCCAACAGAATAAGATTCTTCTTTTAATCCATAGAATATATGTTGATTTACTGAACCTATTTGTTCATATTTATCATTTTTATATTTATTGGCATAGTTAGAATTATTCATACTTGTAAATGCAAGTACTTTATAATCTTTTTTCCAACGTGCTCCAGCCTGGAATACTCTTTGTACACAAGCTTTTGCTTCTTCAACATCTTTAATCTCTTGTACTGTTTTATCTACAGTAAAGTCACGATTTTTGATATATGCAGTAATACCATTACCTTTATACTTACATTGAATAGAATCATAAATGTATTGAGTCATTGCCATTTTACAAGCAATGGTTTCTCCTTCACATTCAGTAGCAACTGTTAAAGCAATAGCATTGAATTCATCTGTTGTCATATTCTTATATTCAGTAAGTGCAACAGAACCATTGGTCCATTCTGAACCATCATCTTCTATGTCTGGTAATGTTAAGTCACTAATACTTGCTTGGTCTAATTCTATGCGTTTTGTTATTTCTGCTAAATCTTCTGCTGTCTCTGCTCTATTTCTTCTTTCGTTTTCTTTCATTTTAATTGTATTAGCATTATCAGTAACAGTGCTAGAACTTGTTCCAGCTGATCCACTGATATATTGAGCAGATAAATTTTTAGACATCTTATCCATAATTTTAGCAATTTTATTATGCCATTCTGGATCAGTAGCATATTCGTGACCGCTACTATTATGTCTCATTTGATTTAAAGTTTTCTGTTGATATTTACTATTGTAATAATGGTCAGCAATCCATTTAGCACCACCAATAATACCTTTATCTAAGCCAGAATCAAAAGTATGTGCAGATGCATAAGGAGAAGTATCAAATGCTCCGATTCCGAAGTAATTATTTTTCTTTCTTGCTATATTAGATGTTCCAGATGCAGATTCTAATATAGCATGAGCTAATATGTATCTAGGGTCTAATCCAGACTCTTCTCCAGCTTTAACAAACACATCTCCATGATTTTGAAATGGAGAGTCTGCTGGACAATATGAAGCAATAAAAGTATTTAATTCTGATGCAGATATTGGCGACCATATACCTAAGTCTTGGTCTATAGTTGCTTTTGAAGAATTTTGTTCTACTTCAGCTTTTTTCTTTTCTTCTTCAGCCTTCTTTTTATTTTCTTCTTCAGCTTTCTTTTTTTCTTCTTCTATTTTTTCTTCTTCTGTTTGTATAGCATCATCAATTTTTTGTTCAGAATCTTTTTCCTTATCTTTTTCATCTTTATTTTCTTCAGTAATATTTGTATCATTTGATGATGTGGTAGTTTCTGTTCCGTTATCTTTTCCATACGGATTTGCAGAAGTATATCCTTCAGTCGTTTCTAATAAAGATTTTTTCTTTTCTTCAATAGTTCCATTTTCATCTGGATATTGATTTCCATCACTATCATAAGGATTTGATTGATTAGTTCCTTGTTTTTCATAATCTCTTTGAAGAGGCATAATACGATAGACATATGCAATTTGAAAAGGAACTTGTTCTTCAAGAACTCCATTAACTTGATTTACATTTATAACAGCAAGATTGTTTTCTTTATCGTACCCAGTTGCTACACCAAACCATGATTTTGCATCGTTAGAGATAATATCTCCTCTTCTAATATCTTGTAAAGAAACTGCTTTAAAAATATCAAGAGAATCTACATCTTTTGCTTTGAGACGTTTAAAGTTATCTGGTAAAATACCCATGGTTTTAAGACCCCAAGTTATTAACCCAAGATCATCAAATTTTTCACCACGATAATCACTAATTTCTCCTTCAGCAATAGCTTCGTAATGACATCCTATTTTCGTTCTTAAAAGATTAATAAAGCCAGTTGTTTTAGTATCTGTATTTTCACCATCTCCATATGTAGGATTATATTTTTCTTTAATTATTCCACTTACACTTGTATTTCGTACTGGAGAAGAATATAAATTTGAAATTGACGAACCATTACTTTGTTTTTCTTGATTCTCTTCTGCTTTTAATTCTTTATATATAGAAGTATATGTGTTTGGATAAAATACATAAAAATCTGGGTCAACAAATCCTTGATATACTGGTGATTCTGGAACGTTACCATTTTGATAAATTGTATTGCCACCAGCGTCTAACCAATTATTAGGAAGATTATTATTTGATTCACCTTTACCATATGAAATATTTGATGGTTGTAATGGATAAGCTTCATAAGGTAATTGGTCTTTATTATTATATTTTCTAAAAGCATTTATGTTTGTTATTGCTTCATTTACTTCAGCATAAGTAGGAAGTCTTAAATCTGGGTATACTTCCATTCCAGTTCTTAACTTCCATTCAGCATAATTATCTTGATATATTTTAGTCATTAAGCCTTTTAATGACTGTTGTATGCATTGGTCTTTGTTATTACTACTTTCATTTTCAAGAGCTTCACCAGTTTTTTGTAATCCATCGATACTACTTTCTTTGCCATTAAATGGCATAAAACCATTTAATTCTTCTCTTCTGGATTGTGCAATATCATATGATACACATAGTAATCTAACTTGATATAATCCTGGAATACCTGGTACAGTATGTGTTTCAACTGATTCAATAGTACAGAACAAAGAACCACAGAAAGTAACAAAGTCAGATTCTATTTTAACAAATCCTATAGAGCCTCTAACTTTTGGATTACTACGGACCATTAAATCATTTTTGATTTGACATTTCTCTATTTTTCCAACAACAGTAACATCTGTAGTTTCAAATACAATATTAAATTGAGTATCAAGCCCTCCAAGATATTGTAAAGTTGGACTTGATGCTTCTGACATTTGAATAGATGTTAACATATTAGCGTAGCTACATTGAAATTCTGTTATGTGAACATCATAATCATTTGAATTAATAATTACATCATAATTTGATGGTTCAATTACTTGTGCAAGTATACTTTCTTCTTTTGTTACTGTAGCACTTGAATTATTAACAATAGTAGCTAAAACATTTTCACTAAGTAAGCTTAATTTAAATGCTGTATGGTCACTATTAACTGGTAATGATTGAAGCTTTTTATATTCATGTTCTTCTGTAATAATACTTTGTATATAATACCTAAAAAGATCCCAATCTATTGTATGCTTAAACATCATATTAGGCATTTCAATATAAGGCATCATATCTACTTCTTGTAATGTTAAGTGAGCAGTTAATGCATTTTGGAATCCTTCGATTGTTGAGATAACAATAGATTGTAAAGCAACGACAAAAATATTATATGAGTCATTCAATAATTCATTACGTAATGGTAAGAAAGGTGTCAGTTTAAATTGAGCAAGCAAAGTCCTTAGACCGTCTACATAATAGAAATTAGAATAAGTATCTTTATCTTTATGTACTGGCCCAGGTACTTTATATCCATTGATTTCATCCATACCATCAAATACTAAATCTATTTGAATAGTACGTTTATGATATCCAGTTTTTTGCTTTTGAGAATTTTCTTGTCTTAATGTTTGGATATTTTGAGAAAATGACTCTGAAGAAACGTAAATAAATTCTGGTGGAATCATCATCGCAACATCGCCAATTGTTAAGTTATATTCATCATATAAATATCTATGATCATAACTTATATAATTGCTTTGCTCTAAAGGTTTAATCTGTCTCGCACTACTTGTGCGAGACAGAGCATCAAACATTTCGAGACCTTGTTCAGTTGTAAAGTTAATTACATCAGACATATTAATTACTCCATTAATTGTGCAAACTTGTTTTCAAGCCAATTATCTGTAATTTTAGAATTATCTCTAGTTATATTGACTTGACCTCCGTTCAACCCAACCGTATTCATTATATTTTGATATGATTTTGAATGTAATTTATCATAACTTTGTGCTGATACTTTAAAATTAAAACCAGAATGAGAATCATGATAAATAGTTTTATTTTGTAAAATAGAAGGCGGTGCAATTTTTGGTGCTTTTGTTTGCTTTTTAACTAACTTAGCATCAGTAGGTTCATTATCATATTCTAGGCCATTTTTGTTATTAATATTTTTAACTTCGTTTTCTACTGACTTAGGCATTTCAACATTTTTACTGTCTTTACTGTTGAATAAAGCATGTCCAGCAAGTCCAAGTAATGCTGTTCCTCCAAGTACCATTCCACCTATTTTAATGGTTTGACGAGCATCTGGAGATAAACTTTGTATTGATTCTCCAATACCACTTGCTAAAGTTTTTCTCTTTGTCTTAGAAGTAGCTTGTCTAGCAGATTCAATAGCATTTTCTTTAGCTTGGCCAAGAAGTTCTTCTCCAGCTTGTTCTCCAAAAGCTGTAGCTGCTTCTGGATTAAATATTGCTTTGTAACTAGTTAATAAAGTTTCTTCATTTTTAAAATTAAGCACAGTTCCAGGAGAAACATTTTTCATGTGACTTAATATTTCTTTAGTATTAGAAGCCGCTAAATATTCTATAGAATCTCTTGGTAATATTTTCAACGCTTCATCTATTTCATTATTAACTAATTGTTGTTGTACACTTACTAAGTCACGAACTCTAGCACCAGTAAATTGACCATAACCAATTCTTACATTTGAATCTATTGTAGCATCGCCAAGTTTAATTTTAAAGTTGTTGTCTCTTGTAAAAGCATTCCATCCGAATTTATGTAGCATTTCTTCTTGAGGATTAGATGCTTTTTTAATAGAATCAAAAATCTTTTTAGTAGATTCCTTGACCTCTTTTTGCCAAGCTTCTTTTGCACTTGTAAATGCATTAGTTATTGAAGTTTGTTTTTGAATTGTACTATTATAAAAATCTTCCGCTATTTTATTAATATTAGTATCTCTAATATTGATAAAATCATTAATTTCTTGAGAAATTGCATTTGATAATTCAATGTCTTGTACCGATCTTGTTAAAAAATCTCTATTACCAATAGTAGCTCCGCTACCTTCAAGATACTGCACTACTGTATCTAATGCATTATCTCCAGTAATTACAGATTTTCTTGGATGCCTAGCGATATCTTTATTGATTGAACGAATCAATTCTTTTGCGTTTGTAGCTTTAGTATTTATATTACCATGCTCAATTCCATATTGAATACGTTCATGAAGATCACGTATTCTACGTTGTAATGCATCAGCATCATTGCCAGCTATATCAGACATTACAGTTCCAAGTTTTTTGTTTATTCCTCCGTAGCCTGGTATAATTTGATTTTGTTTAATCATTCGATTAAACTCTGATTTAAATTTATTACTTTCAAAATTGTCAAATAACCACTGTAAATTATCCTCAGTAGAGACTGCTGCTATACGTCTAGATATTGCTAACCTAGAATCTTTTGAAAGTGATAAATCTCTAATATTTAAGTTATGTTCTGGAGTATTTGGATTAGTAACATCAAGTAATCTACGTTTATGATTAGTTTTTATATTTTCATTTAGTTCTCTAATAGTTATTGCTGGTTGACCTTTTCGTTGTCCTAAATAAATAGTTTGTTTATCTATTTCTCCAGTAGCAAAATCATAGCTAAATCCAAATGGTCTTGGAACACGATTTTTTTCACCAGTTTCTCTAAAGCCTTCAAAAATAATGCCTTCAAAACCTGTATCTGTTTGATAAGTTAATATATCTCCTTGCCTAATTGATCTACCAAACATCAAAAACTTATCATCAGTACGTGTTTTATAAGCTTCAAGTAACATTTTTTTAGTAGGTAAGTCAAGATCGCTCCCTTGCATAAATTGTTCAAGTTTCTCTGGTGTCATATCTAAAAGACTAGGAGCAATATCTGGCATTCCATGTCTAAAAACACCTTGATAACCTTGATATGCATTTTTCATTTGAGACATTTCATACAATGCACTAATGTATGCGCTACCTAAATCAGCATCGCTTACTGTCTTTCCCTCTTTAATAGCATCACCAACAAGTGCATTCCATTCATCAAATGTTTTAGATAAGATATGTTGCGATATTTGATTATTAGACATTTCATTAAATGCATCACTAGTAAAAAATATTCTTCTTGACCCTTCAACTAAACTATCAAGAGCACTTAATCTTTTTTTGATATCAATATTTTCTGCACCATTTGCATTAGCAAATAATTTAGTTACACCTACTCTCCATGCACTTGAATTAGTAAGTTTTTCAGCATCATGAACGTGTTTAGTATCAATACCTTTTTGTTCAAGAATTGTAAGAAGCCCTCCTGGTTCATCGTTAAATGTATATAACATTTCACGAATTTGCCTTAATTTTGTCAGTTCATCACTTCTATCTTCAGCTAGACTTTGCATATATTGCATAGCGTTTCTTATTTCAAGATTTGGTTTAGAGTAATTACCAATATACTCTTTAGCAAATCTTGCTTGAATCGCAGCTTTGATCATATCTGGATTATGTATTGAAGAACCTAACACTTCATCAAAAGCTTTATATGCTTTTCTCATACTAGATGAATGAGCAATTAAAAGTTCTTTTATATCACTATATTCATCTTTTTCAAGCACATCCAACATGTCTTTAGGCATAGCTCCAAGAAATTTTGAAGCCGCTCTATTATATTCTGTACTTTTAAGGTCTTTTAATAAACTAGCTTTGAAATATGCTTCATCGCCGTATCTATATTCTTTGATAGAATCTTTAAGTGAATTTGCAAAAACATTTAAGTTAAATGAATTCATTTTATCAAATTGTGCATTTAACCTAATAGCTTCTTCTGAATTTTTAGCAAGTAATCCACCATTAGCTAAGAATTTTATAAATTCATTATCTCCATCAAAATCAAGGTTTTGAAAAACACTAAATTGAGGGCCAAGGAATCTTATTTCTTTGCCTTTTATAGTTTCATCAAAATATATTCTAACTGGAAGGATACCAGTTTCATTAAAGAAAGGATAACGACCAACCATTCCAAGTATGCCGACTTCTTTTGCATATCTTTTACCAAGGTCATCAAAAATAGATTGGACATCTAATAAAAACTTTCTCTTAGATTCTTCAGAAAGTTTTCTATTAAGTGATTTAACAACAGTATCATCAAGACTTTCAAGACTACTACTTACTTTAAAATTATCACTTTTAAGATAATCTTCTAGTCTTTTAAAGAATATATTAGTAGCTTTTATATGCCTTTCTCCATTTTGCATTTTAATATTAGGGTCTAATAACTTATGCATCGCATCTCTTGTTTTATTCATCCATTCTTTATGTTCCGTACCATCAAATGTTTGAAAAAACTTTTCTTCAAATATCTTTTCAAATTCACTATTACTAATAATAAAATCAGATATTTGTTTTTCAGTTCTGCTTAAAGCATCGTAATTTTTTAAACCTCTTTTCTGACTAGAGAAATAATCTCTTAAAATCTCCATGCCAATATTACCAGGGTCCATTTCTGTTCCACGAAGTATATCTTCTCCAACAACAATGGCATTTTCAATAACATTACCAACTAATTTACCGTTTTTATCAAAATGTCTTAGATATTGTTCATATAAACGATTATTAGATGTTATGTTTAATAGACTAACAACATCATCTGTTATTTCAGCATTTTTAATGCTCATTTTAGTGGCATTAAGTAAGTCATATCTGTTTTTATTTAATTTTAAATATTTATCCCAATCATCTGGATTAATTGCTTGATTCATATCAAGAGCATGAGTAAGATTATATGTTGTTTCTCTAAGTTCTCTTATTTCAGACACTGGTAATTCTAATGTTGGAACTATAGCATCTTTAGCTAATGCACCCGATGAATTTGGCATCTTCATTTTATAAAAGGCTTTAGTAACTAATGAATCTTTATTTCCAGTACTTAATTCATCATCATAAGCATCAAATAAATCATTCAATGCGTCTTGAATAGCTTTTGAATTATCTGTATTAGGTTTTAAGTCTTGTAGTTTTCTAAAAAACCTCATTGTTTTTTTAGTAGACTCTCCAAGAAACATTTCTTCTGAATCTGTGCGGACATAATGAAATGGTAATACTATTCCAGTTAAGTTTTTGTTTCCTTTAAATTCAAATTTACCATAATCTGAAAGGTCTAAATAAAAACTATTACTATTAAATGCTAATTGGACATTATTATTATTCTGAATAGCTAAAGCTTTAATGTAATCTGTTGGTTCAGAATTTACTTTAAAGATAAAGTTAGCATATGATTCTGCGCCACCACCTTTTGGTATGTTAGATAATAAATCTTTAGCATTTACATTAATCATATTCTTTTTTGATACATCAAGAGCTCCATGAACATAATCAAAGGATTCTAATAATCCAGTGAACATATTCATCTCATCTTTAGGGCTTAATTTACCTCTTCTATTTCTTACGATATCAGCCCATACTTTATTGATTTGTTTATAATCTTTCTTATTATAAATTAAACCAGCAATATTTTTATCATATTCTCCACTCTGAATATTTTCTCTTATTAATTCTGCAAGTTCTGCTCCATAACGTTCTGCTTTTTTATCATATTTAATTTTATATGTAATTTTTCCATCTATTATTTCTCTTATATTTGTTCTATCTTGCATTGAAAGAGCTTGATAAAATCTTTGGTCAATTTTAAAAGCTTGACCTTGGAAAGTATTCATTTGTTGTCTTTGAATAGATTGCATTGCAATATTATTCTTTTCAAATGAATCTATAATATTAATTGCTTCTTGAGCTTTAGAATCTTTACTTAGTCTTAATCTATCAGTAAGTTCGTCAAGAACATTTGTTGCACCATTATCTAATGGATTATCAAACATCAATGCGTCCTGTACAGGGTTATATGATAAATGACTCATTAATGTAGAACCATCTTTAAATTTAATAGCTCCACTACGTCCATCAAAAGAGCCATCCATGAATGAATATAAAGTATTAATATCTTCTTCACTCTTAAATACTGATCTAATAATGTTCCATCTAGAATCTATAGCTGTATCGCTTAAGTGTTTTATAATATTATTATTGCCTATTAAAACAGTTTTTAATCTAGTATCATTTGTTCTTGTAAAAGCATCAAAAACAGCATCTGAATATTGATTCATTAACGCAACATTCTTTTTTAGAGAACCTTGGTTTTCTAAACCAATAGTCGTCATTAAATCAATAATTTCTTTTTCTCTTTTAGCTGGGTCTAATGAAGTATAATAAGATAATGTCTCAATTGTTGCTTTTTCTTCTCCAAACATGCCTTTAAAACCTTCAAGCTGTCTTTCCATTACAGCCAAGGTTTTTCCCATATTTGCAAGTTCTTCAGCGTTTTGTTCTGTAAACTTATGTATAGTCTGACCATTATATATAATATCTTGCCAGTGTTTTGAACCATTTTTACTTTTTACAAGTCTACGTCCTATTACAGTTCCGTTTTCAACTTTATTACCAACAAGTCCAGATAATATTCCAGATGTTTCTCTTATTTCTGGTTCTGAACCTAATTCAAAAATAGAACGTACTTGTGGCGATTTAACAGTTTTAGGATCGCCTAATGCGAAGAAATCTTGATTAGCAAGAGAAGGTCTCATATAAGCTTTGCCTTCATATGTATTAATGTCTTTTGCCATTCTATCATATAGTTCAGATAAAGCTTTTTGATTAAGATTCCCAAATTTATTTTGTAAAAATACTAATGCTTCATCTTTTCCATGTCTAATTTCAGCATCACTAATAGACTGTACTGCACCTATAATATTTCTACGAGATGCAGTACGAGCATTGAACTGTTCACCAGCAGCACTAATAACTTGTTTATCCATGCTTTCGATTGAATCGAAATATTGTTTTGATGTATATAAATCACCAAAATGTATTCCAAGATTATTTTCAAGTTCTTGAGGATTATCAAAGAACATTTCATCTAATCTATAACTTCTATAATTATCCCTTTGTGAATATGTAGGACGCATTTGAAGAGATGACCTACTATTATTCATCATTGCTGGAGCATAATTAACAAGCATTGTAGTATTATGTGCAAAAGACTCACTATAAACAGCATTTAAATGAACTCTATTAGCAATAACATCTAATCCATAAGCTACTTCATCAGAAACATATCCATTTGATTCTGAAGCTTGTGCCATAATTTGTAACAAACTTTTATCTCTCAAAGCACGAATTGCGTCAACTTCTATTGGGTCAAGAGATTTATATTTATTATTTAAAATATTTTGTATAACGTTAGAATCAGCTCCTATACCACCAGTTTGAATAGTTAAATGTTTTTGATAAAAACCTTTAAATGGTTCAGAATTATATACTTTTTCTAATGGATTTTTTAAATAAAGATTTTTAGTGTCATAATTATTATGTAAATCATATTGTTCTGCAAATGCTTTATAGATACCTCTAATAGCATTTTCTGCTTGTAATGATGACTCTGAAGAAGCAGCTGTATATGCTTTATCAGTTGTTAACAAACGCATAATATCTCTTATACCGATATTTCCCTCTCCAGGGTCAATAGCGATAGCATGAGCATAACTTACATCCTTTGTTGATACTGAATGCATTCTAGCTAATTCACCACGTAAATTATAAGTTCCACTTATTTGAGGTGAAGCTTCTTCTGTCATTCTAGAAATATTAGGATTATTAAACTTAGCATTAGCTAATCCAAAATTTTCTTCTGAAGTAGCTGCATAGGCTTCATCTGCTCTTTGTCTTATACTTGTAACAAAAGAACTGCCTTGATCTTTTATGCCTCCTCTAAGTACGTCATCTTTTTCATATACATTAAAAGAAAATGTATCATATCTATAAAAATCATCTCCTTGTTTTACAAACACAGCTCTAGCTCCATGTCCTTCGTGCAGAACTCCGTTTTTATCAATATACGAAGATAATGCTTTGATATCTGCGTCTTCACCAAGATCAAATTGTTTAAGATATGGTATTTCAAAATAAGATGCCATGCCTGTTAAAGCATCTTTTACTTGTCTATTAGTAGCATTAGGCTTAAGATTGGATAATGTATCAACTGTTTTAGAATAATATTTATCTGTAGTAAAAATTGCAAATGCAGATGCTTCTTCTCCTTGAGAACGATAAAATAAAGGTCTAATTTGTTTACTAGGCTCTAATCCTTCATTAAAGTTTTTAATTGCTGACTTCCATGTACTTTTAGCATTAGAATAGTAAATCATTCCAAATTCTGAAATGGCCTGTTCATTATAACCCATGCCAGATAATGTATTTGATATCCTTGAAAAATCATTATCAAATGATCCAGAAATAAGAGTGGTTCCACTTAAATGCTCTATTACATTATTGAAAGACGAAACTAATTCTTTAGAAAGAGAATTGCCACTGACATTACTCATTTCTGAAGTTGCACTTTCAATGAAACGTTTATTATCTTTATTGATTAATTTATTGATTAAACTTTCATCAATGTTATAAGCTTCAGCTAATTCTTGTCTATTGAATACTTTTTCTTCAAGACTTTCTTGTATAAATCCTACAGTATCATTTCCTAAATCAGTTACATCTGATAAGTCTGCACGTAAATGACTAACAATAGCATCTGCTGTATGGAAAGGATTTTCAACCGCTCCATAATTATCTTGAATAGTTTTAAAAGCTTCTTTGGATAATAAGTCTCTTTCACGTAAATTTTCTGCAACTTTAATAAGCCTTGCAGAATTCTGTTTTCCTGTAAGGTTCTTGTCTGTAAAAGCTCTTAATAATTGTGTTGCACCATTACTATTCTCACTAATGTCAATTCTCGCAGATGAGCCATTACCTTTATCAATTGATACACTGAATAAATCATGTATACTATATGAATTCCATTTAGATGGAGTAGTACGTGTAACAGAATTAGATTCAATATATAATTTTTTTAATTCATTAAATGCTATTGTTTGAGAAAGACTATTATTTAAAGGTTCAAGATTTTTATATGAATATTCAAAAAAATCTTTGTTCTTCTCAAAAATATCAAAAGCATGTTCCATTTTAAGTGGAATGTCATATGCTTCAATAGCAAGGTCATGATGACTAAGTTTTGTAGAACGTTTAGTTGTACTAAATACATTAACTACATTAGTTAAATCATTCTCTCTTGCATATTTAATAATATTCTCAGCATTATTTTCAGCATTAATGTTTTTAAGTAATACTCTTGATGTATTAATCTTATTTCCATTAACATCAAAAACATTCATGCTTGAAACAGCGTCATCTGATAATGATGCTAAGTCTTGATATGCTTTATAATATTTTTTAAAAGACGTAAATCCACCATCGTCTTTAGTTACTTGACCATGTTCAAAGAATCCATCTATAACTCTTCTAGCAACATCTCTGTCATGAACTGCTGCTTGTAATCCAAGATTAGCTTCTGATTTATTAACTAAAGTAGTATATTTTTCAAAATATCTCTGTGCGTCTTCTTCATTCGCGAATGCTTTATATAAAGTCATATCTTTATGATGCACAGATTGTAATTTTACAATATATTGATTGGCTGTATCTTTTATTGTTTTAGTTTGTTTATTTACATCTTCTATACTAAATCCAGTATAATCAGATTGGCCAAATCCAGTAAAAGTCCAATATTCATTAGAGACTTGATGGCCATTGGTTACTTTATCACTAACAACAAGTAAATCTTGATGTCTGATATTACCTTTAGCATTAATTTTTATATAAGAGTCTTCAAGCTTTAATGTATTTGGATTAGATTGAACGTTATGTATTACATCTAAAGCTTTATCCGTAATGTTAAAATGAGTAGCTCTTGAATAATTGTTGGTTTCAATATCGTTACCTATGTTTTCTATAAATCGTAAAACAGCAAGGTTATCTTCATATGCTATGTGAGCTTGCCCTTCTGCGTAAGTAGTTCCGTTTAACATAGCTTCTGTAACAGCTTCAAGAGAATTTAATCTAGGATTAGTAACACTAGGATTGACTTGTTTTACAATTTCACTGGCCGCAATATTATTTTGCTGTGCATATGCTTTAGCAGCATGATATGTATCTGCATATTGCAAGTTTTCTTGTAGTTTTGTTAGATTATGCTTATTAGCATATCTATTTAAAGTCTTTACATCAAAAGAAAGATTTTGTCCAACTATTACGCTGTTCTTTTTTGTTGTAAAGTCATTTAAATATTCAATTAAACCTTTTATTTGATCATCTCTATCTGTATTATAATGAGCGGCCATTGCTTCTATACCAGATTTAATATCTTCAACACTATCTGGTTTAGAAACATTTAATTGTTCAATAAAAGTAAATGTTTTATTATTCCATTCTCTTTCAACAGTTCTAAATCCATTAGGACCTAATGTACTATGACGAGAAGCTCTTTCCATGGCTGATGCTTCTGTTGAAGTGAGAGTTTCTCCTTTTATTTTCTTTTGTAAAACATCTTCAAGCCATTGTTTTTGTTCAGAATCGATACCAAAAAAGAACGATCCTTGTGGGTCAGCAATTTGATGAGCTCTGCTAAAATTCTTACTTACATAACCTTTATGGTGTTTTATTGTAAAAGCAATTTCTGTAATACCAGCAACATCAATAGCTCTATTATGAGCTACTCCAGCTTCATCAAGATAATTAGTAGCTTCATTTATAAAATCACCAATTGTCTCTGTATCAAGCGCAAGAATATTGCCTCCATTTTTTAAAATATTATCAAGGTCAAACCAAGCTTGTCTGTTACGCCATATATTAGAAACATCATAGTTTTTAACATAATTAAATTTATTTGGACCTTGAAAGTCTTTTAAATTACTAAAATTAGCAAGCTTTGTAGCCCAGAATACATCACGAGCTTTCCAATATTCTGTAAAATATTTATCTGGTTTAGCTCCAATGCTGTTATAAAAATATTCTTTATTCATCCAGTTTAAGCTAGGATTATTATCAGTATAAGCAAATGTATCTGGTGCTTCATATTGACTTCCAAATAAATTAATAGGCATATTATTTCTCCTCAATAATAGTTTAAATTTCTAATTTGATTAGAAACTTCATTTCGAGAATCTTCTTGAATATTAAAAGTAGAGAAATCGTTATTAATTCCATTCATATATGATACATTAACGTTATCCATTCCAGTATTGTTTAATAAACGAGTAAGCTGTGCTTGAACTTTTTTTGGATCATTTTTTATATTTAATTTAGGTATAGGTATATTTGTTTCATCAGCTTCACGTTTATTATCAGTCCAAATATCAAATTCACCTGGGTCTAAATTGTTTAAACCTACCATTTTAATTTTAACATGATCAAGATTGGATTCTTCATTCCATCCAGACCAGTTTTCATCTGGTAAAGCATGTTTCTGGAAATATTCTGTAAGAGAAGGTTTTTCATCAACATGCATACCCCATGAAGCCTGTAATGCTCTTCTTAAATAGCTAGGTGCAATTCTTAGTATTTTTTGTTTTTCTTCTTCTGGAGCTTCAACTAATTTGGAATAATACTGTCTTTCTTTTTTAGGTAATGCAGACATTATGTTTCTTATATCATCACCTGGTTCATATCCATACATGGTACGATCAGCTGCTTGTTTATAAGATATTGCTTTTATGGCATTTAATGGTAATTTTTCTACTTTTCTATCGTTAGAAATTTCAGCAAGTTCACGATTAATTGCCCTAATTACTTCTTTTTTAGATTGATCTTTTTCTTCGTATTTAGGACTTCCATATTTAAAATTATAATTTCCACGATGTTTGAAATCAAGTTTCACAAGACGCTTATAATTGTTCAGCTCTTGTCGTTTAGCTTTATTATCTTTTCCTTTTTGTTCTTGTTTTTCTATATAAGCTTCAACATCAAAATGATCTCGTTTTTTAGCTAATTCTTTGTATTTATTATATAATTTAGTGTTTTTAACATATTTTAGTGTATCAATGTAAGTATTCATTTCTTCTTGTTGTCTACGTCTTTTTGGTCTAAATTCACGATCCTTGTCTGACATTAAATGATGTATAGTAGTTCCTATTGCTGGTATAGTTGCACCGAAAATAGCACCTACAAATTTACCATAAGGATTTTTACCAGTCATACTGCCAAGAAATGCTCCTACCATTATTGCTCCTATAGGATGCATAGAAGATAATTCGTTTGTAGTAGGAATAACATAATCTCTTATTGGATGACTCCATGATTTAAAATCTTTATTATAAACTTCTCGTTTACGGTATTGTTCATAAGGACTACGTATCTGGAAAAATTTATCTCCGATAAATGGAAGTTTAGCAGCGCTATGTGTTAATGTTTCCATCATTGAACCAAAAGCAATACTTCCTTCAGAATATCTTGCATGGATACCAGCTGGAGAGTTATCATTTTCTTTTTCTTTAGCTAGGCCTTTTTTAAGCATACGTCTGTTAAGATTAGTTCCTTTAACATTAACAATAGCTCTGATTGATTGAGTAGAGTCTTTATTATATTTGTTTCTTTCGTCTGCATCATATTGAATAGTAATACTTTGACCAGGTTTAAGATATTTTCTCAATTCATCATTTGCAGCTTCATTCATAGTTTTGCCAGTACGTTTTGTACGCATCTTACCAGTTTTTTTATTTTTTTCTTTTTTTTCTTTTACTGTAGGAGCATATAATGTACTATTTGATTCAGAAACATTAATACCAGCAAATTTAATAGCATGTTCTTTACCATATTCATTAACGATAATGGTATTATTATCAATAATATCTTTAACAGTAACTTTTTCTGATTTTAAATTAGATGTTTTAAATTTATAATCATATACTCTTAAAGGTTCTTTTTGTTCTTGCATACGTTCACGCGCTGCTTTAACTTCTCTCTTTTCTTTTTCTGTTAAATGAGCGTGTGATATTTGAGACGAAATATCTTTAAACTCTTGAGAATATGGTGCTGTGTCAGCTAATATTTTATATTTATCAACAAGAGAATATAAATCTCCTCTTGAAATTTCACCAGATTTAATACCGTTATAGATATCCATTTTTGCATCATTAAGATTTTGGATACTTGAACGTAAATCTTTTTTATTAAATTTTATTCGTGCTTTATATAATTCTTCTGGATTATCTTGATTGTAATAATAAATATAGCCTCTACCTTTAGTATTCTTCATAGCGTATAAATCATAATTCATTTCATAATAATCTTGATTTCTTACGTTATGGCCTTTTTTAAGAGTTTCAAATTCTTTAGAATCAACACCACGAATATTAATTAAAGTTTTACCAGTACTTGAATGATAATCTTTTATTACAGCATCAACAACGCCAGTAATATCATGTTGTTCATCATGGAATTTTGTTCTTGCTTTTAATAAAACTTTATTATCTCTAAAATTATCTAAAATTCTAGATACAAATTCTTCTATTGGATGTAAATCTTGTATTTCATATTTATCATTTATGATTTCTTGTGGTCTTTTATCTTTCTTTAATGCTTTTATATTGTTTTCTTGTTCATATGTTAAATTTGTATCTTGATGTAAAAAGTGTCTTACATGAGCTGAACGTGAATTAACAAGCATACTTGCACTAATGTTAAATGAAAAATCAATATTATTTAATTTTTCATAAGCATCTCCTGGTAGTCTTTCTTCACCATTCATTATTTTAGAATATGGGTCTCCATGTAAATAATCAATAAAATAATTAGAACCTGGCATCCAAGTAGGCATTGTATTTCTAATAGGATTAAGATATTCTGTATTCTTATCTTTTTTGTGTATAAAACGTCTAGCAATTTCAGAAAGCTCTCCTCCTAATCCTCCAAGATTTGTATCCCAAAATGAACGATTAGCGCTATATGTATAGCTTGAATTTTCTACTTTTACAGAACCTACATTTTGAGTTCCAGTAAACATTGATTGAATTAAAAATCCTTTAAGACCATATATATTACCAATGTCGTTAAATTCTTCTCCTATATTCCATAAAATATCATTATTTGCTTTTATAGGTTCTTGTTGTTGATATCCTCTTTCGTATTCATTAATATCAACTCGTTGATTAGTACCATATATTTTATTTAATGAATAGTGTTTTATTTCTTCATTTACTTTATAAAGATTAAGATTTTCTGGAACATCAACAATAGAAATACTACCAGATGGTGTAACGTATACATCTAATGCAGTATTATAACGGTCATAATCTCTATAAGGTAATGATGATGTTTGTAATGGACTAGAATATTCTTTAGCTTTAGTAAATAAAGTTTGTCTAAAGTTATCAAGATTAGAATATGGTAATGTACGAACCGGTGTAGCTTGTCCATTATTATAAGCAACAGTATATGAACGTAATGCATTATCGTATAAAGGAGTTTGTTTAAACGATGAAAATGTATTATTTACAGGAACAGCATTAGTAGAATTATTTAAAATTTGTTGAACTAAGAACAAATCTTGTAGTCTTAATCCAGCTGCTTTATGATATTGTTCTTGTGTTCTTGCATTAATTTGATTAAATGTACTTGTATCTACAAATGCTCTTTCTATAGCTTTTTGTATATCAGAAATAAACCCACCTTTTGCTTCTGCAAAATTGGATGATTGCCCAGTCATTAATAATTGACTAGGTTTTTCATCTTGTGGATTTACTGGTTTTAAAGTACCGTCTGGATTCCAGTACTCTTTGTGCATTTTTTTACGATATATTTGACCTATAGTACCAGAAACTAAAGGACCAATTAATGGTATATTCTCACCTTTAGGTGCTGTCTCTGGATAAGGTCTATCGTTTCTATGTTTCTTATCCCAATGATGAGGATCAGTAATAAAGTGTCTAATCGGAGCTAATGGACTAACTAAATTAGGATACCATACGTTTTGATAGTATTCTTTTCTAGAACCATACATTGTATCACTAAATTTAGTATCAGCTTCTATACGACGATATATATTTGGTCTCCAATGGTCTATTTTTGCACCAGTAAATGGAGTATTTGAAACAGACCAATAACGATTTTTACGTATTGGATCATAACCTTTTTCTATGTATTCTTTTCTTTCTTCTGCTGTTTGTCCTAAACCAAGTTGATATATAATAGGTAATTCAGTAAAGTTATCAGAACCTGGAGTCATTTCTTGAAGATATTTAAAGATTTTTGTAAATCCTAATGTATCACCTATTCCATGTATACCAATATCTATAGGTTTAACAATATCACGCATTAATGTTTTAGTAAGTGTATCTGTTTTGCCTTCTTTTTTTTCTTTATTGTTAGTAAATATTGGTTCAGAAAAATAATCTATCATTCCAGGAACTTGTGTTAGCATATATACAGGCAATGCTCTTTTTAGCAATAAATTTTGTACTAAGTCTTTAGTAGAATGTTTAGAATCAAGACTAAGTCCTAAATTTACAGTAGCTAATCCAGTATCAAGAGCGTTAAAAACATCATATAACATTGAAGAACTTTCATTGAAATACTTATTCATATTTCCTTCTGCATCAAATCCAGCAAAAAGTTGTCCAACGAATTCTTTTATATCTTCTGTAAATTTTTCTGTATTTTTATCAGTAATGTCTTGAAATAAGTCTTGTATATTTTTACCTTGTTTAGTAATAACAATATTTTTACCACGAATTTTTACGCCATTTTTAGTAATATAATCATCAAAACCTTTACCAAATGCCATATTATATGATTTATCTCTAATTTCAGACAATGCTGTATCATAGTCTTTAAATTGGAAATTGTTAGTTCTAAATGCATTTGATCGTGTTGCGTTGTATAATAAGTCATCAAACAAATTATCTACATTGGACATTTCTCCATAGTCAAAGTACATACTGCTTTTCAAATCTTGAACATTTTTAAATTCTTGAAAGCCAATATCAAAATGTCTACCGAATTTATTTCTTATTCTTTCTATTGGTGACATTGTAAAACCAGATACTGCTTCATATTCTTCTGCTGTTAAATTTGGCGAATAATATTTTTTAGCTTTATCACCAATTTGTTTTACTGTATCACTTACAGCTTCATTCATACTATCTCTATTTAAGTCATATCCGCCCATCGTACGCATTATAGCCACAGAATGAGGTAACTTAAATTCTTTATCAGCATTTGTAATATCCCATGCATGATATCCAGAACCAAGAAACTCTTCGGTTCCTTCTGTTCCTAAAGCATATAAATTTCCACGAGAAAATAACAGATGAAATGTTTCATCTGGTTTATTAAACTTTTTTTGTAAAGATGTACTTATATCATCGCCAAGACGACTACCTTGACCAGAAATATATGGAGAATATGCATCAACACCATTTATTAATGCAAATGGAACATCTCTTCGATGAAATATATTATCAAACGGAGTAACTTTAATCATACTATCTATTGGGTTAAATCCAAGCACTGGCAGACCAAAATCTTTTCTTAATGAGTCAGAAAAAAAAGATAGTGCATCTTTGCCCATCATATAGTTTATGATTTTATCCTGTTGTTCATTTATATTAATTGATTTATCAATGATAAATCTTTTCCAAACATCATCGAAATTACCAAGAGTACCAATACGATTGCCATCAGCATATTTATGTCTAGCATCAGATAAAAATTCTTCTATTGTACTTTTAATAGTTTTACCGTTTTGCCCTATTGTTTCATTAATGTTAAGATTGTATTTATCAAATAAGATTTTTTCATTAAGGCCTTCTTTAAATACCAGTTCGTGTTTTTGTTTATCAAAAGTTTCAAAAATATCTCCTAAAAGAAGAGCTCTATAATTTGTTCGTTTTAATTGTGCTTGAGCTGTTTCATCACTTAAAGATAATGATTCTACAAAATCTTTCATTAAGTTAGCACTTGCTTTATTACCAGCACTACCTAACTTATTATTAGAAATATCTTGTGTAATATTATTCATTGTTAAGATGCTTTGAACAATATCAGATTTTCTAAGACTAGTATTTCTTGTTTTAATATATCGTTCACCAGTTTTTTGAAGTTCTTGTATACGTTCTTTAACGATTTTATCTATCTCATTTTGTGAATGACCTTGACCAGCAAGAGATTCTTCTATTGTTTTACGAATATTAATAATTTGTGCTTGTGAATATCCTTTAGTTTCTTTTTGTAGCATTTGAGTAAGTATATTAACATCTGTTACAGTATCGTTAATAACTCTTCTTATATTGGTAGTATATAATTCTTTTCTAGCAAAAGATTCTTTTAAGTCTTGCCATAAATCATATCCTAAAGAAGATACTTTTTTAGAATTAAATAAACTATGATCTGGACGCAAAAATTCTTTTGTATTACCTAAAGCCCAGTCTTTCATAACTTTAGAACGACGATATCCTTCGTTAGAAGACATTTCTGCAAATGCTGCACCAGCTTCTTTTAAAGAGCCAAAAACAGTACGTAAAACACCACTCCTGTATAAACCATAACCGCCACCTATAACAAGACCAGCAATAATTGCGTTCTCAAGAGTACTGTTTTTATTTGTATTTTGTTTATCTTTAACAGTTTGTTTATTTAATAAATCGTGATCATGTTTCTGTTTTAATTTTTTGTTTTCTAAAGCCATCTAACAGCTCCTTGTTATTCCATGATTTACCTATAATAAATGGATTATCTATAATATTATTATTAAGATTAACTTCTTTTTGTATTTCTTCTTTAAAAAAGATTAACGGATTTATTTTTTGTTTGATAACATTATTAACATCATTTTCATTATGAATACTAGGAGTTTGTATATTAGCATCTTCATTTTTTGTAATATGATAGTCATAGCCTTGAAGCTTTGCTATATTTTCTGCTCTTACTGTCATATCCATTAACTTTTGCCAAGTCCAATCTTCCATTTCTTCATATGTATAATCACCTATAAATGCTTTGATTAAATCCATACATTGTTGATAAAGATTGCTAGATGCTTTTGCTAAATCATACTCTGCAAATATGTCTTGTGGATTTTCAAAATCAGATAATCTTTTTATATATCCAGTAACAACAGAAGGTAATACACCAAATTCACATTCAGAAAAGTCATAATCTTCTGGATATACACATGACATATTACATATTGCAGTTTCTTGTTTAAACTGATCAGAATACATTCTCATTATCATTTCGTATTCTTTAACGGTTAATGTTCTAAAAACAAAATCTTCATTTGAAAAACGGACATAAATTAATTTATGTCCGTTATATTCTTCCTTATAATATTGTAATTTTTGGTCACTAATCATTATAAAACCTCGATTCCATAGTCATTAGTAAAACCAGAATTTTCCATTATGATTTGTGCAAGAGTTCCTGGATATCCAGCATCATCTTTTCCCATTGCGGCATAATCATAGTTATAAGGCCATAATACGCAAGTTTTACAAATCAATTCTTCGTTTGTTAAAGAATCGAGAGCAAGAGATGCTATTTGCTCATATTCTGCACGATTTAATGTTCTAAATAAGAAATGTCTTTCTAGTATTTTAGTATGATAAATTTTTGAGACTCCATATTGTTTTTTCCATAATTGAACTTTGGAAATACCTGGTCCTCCAGTAAATATTGGAGCATCATTAGGGTCTATGTAATAGTCATCTTCTTTATCATACTGATTTTTTTCTGGATTTATATCTGGTTTGTTATTATAATCTATTGTTCTGTTAATATTTGGTATGCTTTGTGTTTGATTTTCAGTATCATTTACTTCTTCTTTGATTGAAGCATAGATATCTTCTTGTGTTGGTTGTTCTTGTGATAATGTTCCGTTTTGTTCAAATTCTAATTTTTGTTTGGCAGCTTTCATTAAATCATCGTATTCACTCATATTAGTCCTCTTTAATAATTATTACTTGTAAACTCTTGAGATTGTATTTCTTCTATTTTTGCATTCAATGTTGCGATATCTTGTTCGCATTCTTCGATATCTTCAGCTAATTGAATGTTTTGATCATATATTCCTAACTCTTTTTTAAGTTTCAATAAATCTTGTTGACGAGTTGTTTTTTCAGCTTCTATATGTTCCCATTTAGCCATTGTAAGATAAAATCCTACATATATACCACCAATACCAAAGATAGAAATAATTAATTGAGGTAATGAGCTTAAATCATGTTGCATGTGCATTTCATACATCGTATATATAATTATTACTGCAAGAAAAATAGCAATAAAAATACCAATTAATTTAGACATCGCCGTAAAACGAGATAACTGTGATGGCGTTTTATTATCGTTGCTTTGCATAAACGTTACCTCCTTTGTATTATTTATCTTTAAATAAAGTATCAAAAGAATATTTAATATCAGAAGATGCAGACAATGCTGATTCTTCTCCTATATATTTAGCGCTATCTTCAGTTGCATCTGATTCTTTAATATCTCTAGCGATAAAATTATAAACTTCAGAAATAGGATTGCCAGAAGTATCTACTTGAACAGAAACACTACGCATAAAAACATCTTTTATTATTTTTACATGGTCATTATCACCTAACGATATAATAATATCTTTATGATTTTTGCGATATATTTTACTACTGTTATTTAAGAAAAATGGGTCGTAATGTGCGTCATAAATCGCACTCTCAATTGATGCATTATTATTATTACTATTATTGTCTTCTGTTACTTCATCTTCTGTAGTATTTTGAGCTTTATTAACAATAAATTTTAATAAATCGTCTGTAAGAATGCCTGTAGCATCTAAATTATTTTGCTTTTGAAAATTTAATATTATATCTCTAAAAGTTGAACCAACAGCACTTACTCTTGTATTAGTAACATTTCCACCAGCTTTTGCTATTAAGTCAATGACAGATTGAACTAATGGTCCAGAATAATTGTTACCAGTAGAGTTGTAACGTAACTCTGAATATTTACCATCAGTTAAGTCTTTTATTGTGCTATTTTCATCAATAATTTTATTAGCCATTGATCGTTATTCCTTTTATATAATACTTACTACCAGTATCATCCATTATATAATATATATCTTCATCTTCTTTTTTAATCGTTTCAAGTATTAATGCATTACCATATAATGTTTTAGCACCACGAGTTAAACCTAAATCGTTATAGCCAGTAATACCAGCAAGTTCTATTTCTTTAGCATTTAATTGGTTAAATTTAGCGTTTAATGTATTTAATGTAATAGAATTTAAAAAAGTAGCGCTAATATTATTATCTTTTTGAAATTGTTTTAATGCTTTTTGATATTGTTGAGTAGTTGCGTTTGCATCAACGTCATAACCTAGAGCTGTAAGTTTCACTAATACTTCTGCATCTATGTTTTGATTTTCATAATTTTCTATATTTCTTACAGTAGAACCAAACCATTCAGTATTATATAAATTGTTTTCTTCTTCGGTATTATATTCATTAATTCCAGCACTTAATTCGTTATTAGAAGACGTTTCTGTATCTTTAAAGAATTCTTGAGGTGCTTTATTTTTTATTGGAACTGTAAATGTTCCTGTGACTATACGGTTTCCAATAACAACATCATCAAATGTTCTTGAATTATATCCATATACTGGTTTTAATTGTTCTTGTATTTCATATTGAATAAATCCTATTTCTGTTTGTTCTTCATCATCCATATAGATTTTTGTATCTGTACTAGAATAATATTCTTCTCTATATAGATTAGCTTCACGATGATCTACTGTAGGAGTATATGAATAATTAAATGAAGGTTCTTTTGCCATAATTTATCATCCTTTGAATTGAAAATGCCATTTATAAGGTATACTTCCATAAGGATATATAATGTAATAAACATCTATTGGAGTAAGATTTTGAGGATCATCTTTAAACATATTAATAAATTCAGAAACAGAATGTGTTTGTGAATTTGTTATAGTAATAACTTTAGAGTCCGTTTTAGTGTTACCATTTTTATAAACAGATAATATTGAGTATTTTACTTGCTGAGGATTATTAACTGTAATTGTATTTTCAAATTCAGTTAAAATATCAAGATTGCTTAATGTATATAATCCAGGTTCTTTCGTTGTTTGTATATCAGTATGATTTAAAATATAGTGTCTATATGATGTATTAGTTTGAGACTCTAATATTTCCCAAGTGTAATTGTCACACATTCCAGTTTCTACAAGGTCATTTTCTTGTTGAAATCTTTTAATGTAACTTTCTGTTTTTGAATCAAAAGTACCATTTTCATAATCTTTAAAATTTTCATATAATGTTGATAATGCATTTTGTAATATAGTTACTTGAGCACCAGTATCACCATATTTTAATAATTCAAATGTATATGAATCTTTATTATTATCTAAATAATGATAAACGTCATTTAATGCAACATATCCATCTTTTGTTTGATAAAAGGTTTCTAAATCATTATTGACTTTACTAAATACTTCAACAGAAGCCAAATATGCTAATGTTTGTGTAATAGAAGAATTGCGGTCTGGAGAATGATAAACTAAAGCTCCAGATTTATTAATTACTTGTACAAATTGACTATCAGTACCAAATTTTGTGTATTGTAATAATTTAGTATATACTCCATTATCAACAATACCATCTACAATTAATCCTTGAGTAGATTGAAAATCACGAACAGCTTGGTCTGTAATTCTATCAAATTTATAAGTAATAGGCATTTCTCTATTTAGAGCAATGTTTAGAAGTTGTTGGACACCAGCAATATCGCTACCCATCATTGGTCTATTATTAGTAATTAAATATAAAACTCTATTTAAAGGTTTTATTTCTTGATTATCATTATAAGCATCACTTTGTCTAGCTTGTTCATCAACATAAAAGTTATTTAAAACACCAGTGCTTGTTGTATATAAAGTTTTATCTGTTTTAGATGCAGTTATAACGTTTTTATCAAAAACAGAAATTTCTCTAGCTACAAACTTAAATACATTCTCAGTAAATAAATCTTCTATGGAAAGAGTTTGAGCTTCATCTGTAAAATCTATTCCATAAATGAACATACTACAAGAACTACCATATTCATTTGAAGACACGATCATAATATCAAATAATGGTAATTCATCTACTTTTAAAGTAGGATAGTTACTTAAATAAGGAGCTGAATCTTGTAATTCTCTTAACCAATGTTTATTAATAAGAGTAAAAACCATAGTGCCAGCATATATTCTTGAGCCTCTGGTAATACCGTTAATATTAGTACGACCTATATTTATTACTGGTACTTTGTTTCTATACATTGAGTAGCTTATTGTTGTTAAAGAACCAATAACTATTGGTTTAAGTCCTGGAAACATTAAAAAGGCAATGGTATCTGTACCAGAGAAAGATTGATAAAACTTAGAAACAGAAGTACCTTTTTCCATGTTATCTTTCTCTCCTTTCTTTTAAAATTATAACAAAGGATAATATTTAATACAAGAAAATAAGGCGAGCCCTACATGTGAAGTACAACACATGTAGGGCTCAATATATTTATGAGAGGTATGAAAAAATTAGATTTTTACTTTAAACACCACTCATGTTGGTATCACTTGTAACGTCATTTACAAGTTTACCAATGATAGTACCATTGCTCTCACGAGTATAAACGCCACGAATTAATGGACTTAATCTACGAGCAATCCATGTAAGCTGTCTGCTCATGATTACAGTATCAACTGATGCGCCAGAACTCTCGTTAAGAATATCAACGTCATAAATCTTCTGGAAAGCTGTATGACCATATTCAGAACCAAATGTAAGAGTAATATCAAATGGTGGTAATGTATCAGCATAAATTACGTTTTGTCCACGAATAGGAGCAAAACCAGCTGGAACATTGATTGTATCAGCAGCATCGTTATCCCAAGACTCTGGATGTGGATCAACGAAACCATTCGAATCAATTGTAGGCTTGTTATTTGAACCAGGTGCTGTTTGTGCTTTAATATTGTTGCTATATGCACCAGAACGTCCAGTTCCTTGTGATGTAGTTGTATTAGAGAATGAGAATCCATATCCAGCTCTATCGTTTGTAGAAACAGCATTTTGTTCATAGATAGGATTGTTATTATCTGAAATGCCGTTAGCTGTATATGTTACTGTCTGATTCCATTTAATCATATCCATAGCATTTGTAAAATCTTCTGAACGAGATAATACATTGTTTGCAGCAGCTGTAAACATAGCTGATGGAGCGATGTCTTGCCATACTGTCTGTAAAGCTTCTACTAAGGAATCATGATCAAATACTGCAAATACCATAGACCCTGCAATACCTCTTTTTCCTCTTGAGAAAGAACGAGCGTCTGCTGAACCACATGTAAATACAGGAGCTTTATCTCTTTGTACAGCCCAAGAAATCTGCTGTAACTCACCAATGGCTTTATTAGCAAAGGTAGCAACAAGGTCTGCACCAGAAAAGCTAGTTAATGTGCTAATGGTTGGACTTGCCATATCTTTTCCTCCTTGAATTATTTTATGTATGTCTAAGCGGTTAATTAATTAACCGCTTAGACGGGATAATTTGTGATTATATTACTCAGCTGCTCTAAGAGCTACTACAGTAGTAATTCTCTTTAAGGTCATTGCTGGGATGATAGTAAGAGCAATACTTGCTTCGCCAAGTAATTGTTGCTGAATTGTAGCACTTACTTCGAATTCATAGCTTTGAATCTCACCAAGTTCAACAAGTTTTGCTAATCTCTTAGAGATTAAAGCTGAAAGAGCATTACGCTGTTCAACAGTATTTTGCTCACCAATAAATGGATCAGCTACTTGTCTTACATTATCTACTACATCAGTTACTATCTTAACGATAGCAATATCTGAATAATCACATCCAGGTGCGCCAGCTGTTACTCCATCTACTACATAAGGAATAGAAGAAGCTGTTGATGTTGCACCCTCGTTCTTCAGTTTGAAGCAAACCATTCTGCTACCAACAATAGCATTCATTTGTTTGTTAGAGAACTTAAATTTAATTCCACTAACATTTCTAAGAGCCTTGTTAAGAGGAGAAGATTGTGGCTGTAACTGAGCATTAAGTGCTGCGTAAGCTATTGCTGGTGAGCCATAGTATGTTCCAAGAGTATCAGAATTCATAACTACTTCTGGACCAACAACAACAGATGTATACCAACCAATATCCATTGGTTTGTTATTAGTATCATAGATAACATCACCATTCTGATCAGTCATGTAGTAAATATTTGTATGAGTATTAACAAGTTTAGCTACATAAGCATCAATGCCAACCATTGTAGTATTACTATTAGGTTTAACATCAATAAATCCATGTGTCATCTTTGTTCTGTATGTTAATACAGCACAAACAAGTGCTAATTCTCTCTGGAAATCAGAATGAGGATTTACCGTTTGAACAGCATCTGCATATACACCAGCTGGATAAATATAGTCAACATTGTAGTTTTCAAGAATCTGATATGCACCCTGAGTCTTAAGATATCCAATCATATCTTCTGTAACTACAGCATCAGAGTAAGCTGAAATAGGTTGACCTACATCATCAATTGTATATCTTTCACCAGATAATGCGATGAATAACTGATTATTTGTAAGTTTAATACCATCTTCTCCGCCTTCTGAAAGAGCAGTAACTGGAGTAACTGAAAGCTGGTCAAGAGAATCTGTTCCTTCACCATGAACAATTTCGATTTCGAACATATTAAGGTTGTTCGAATCGTTCTTCATTGCAAGGATAAGATCATCTACAGTTGGATAATATTTAGAAGAATATGAATAGCTCTTTGCAATTTTAGCTGTAGGTCTTGTAAATATTACTTCTGTATATGTTTTGTTATCTGTTGCATCAAGAACTTTCTTAACTTCAACAGTTGCGTCCTTGTATAAAGAACCACCCCATTGAGATTTAATTTTTAACTCAAGGTCAGATAATATAGGCTTCATATATGTATATGTAGCCTTAATTACGCTACCAACTGCAAAATTAGAAGAGTCTTTAACAATAAGGCTTGAGCCATTAACTTCAAATGTTGTATTGAAATCACTATTTGGATCGTTGTCTACTACAAAAGATGTTGAAGTTGATGTTAATAAATCTGTAACAGTAACAAGCTTTAATACTGCTCTATCTTTAGTATCTAATGCTGAGATATCTAAAGAAGATTGAGGAACATCTGAATTGAATGAATCATGGAATGTTCTTGTTACAGTTACCATCTGATATGGATAATAAGTTAAAGTAAATTCATCACCATCAGCAATACTAGCTGGAGCATTAGTAAATGTTACAGTATAAGTTGTACCATCAGAAGATAATACGCCAGTATAATCAGCTGGATCAATAGCACCAGCAGCATTTGAAAGTTTAAAACCTTCTGCATTAAATGATGCATCGATATCTGGAAGTAGTGAGCAAATATTCTTGTCTTGTGCAACAAAGTTTGTAGGACTCTCTACACTAAGAGTAAATGCAACACTAAAAGTATTATTACCTGTATCTTCTACAACTTGTGCAGTATCAGAAGCATGAGAAACAATACCATCAGCATCATCGTTTTGAGAACCTTGGAATTCAAAGCCTTCACAATGAACACTGATATCATTTACCATTGTATAAGAGTTTTCTTTAATCTTAAATCCTCTATATGCAAGCCATTCAGCTTTGTCACTAAGAGTGCCAAGACCAACATCAACACCATTAATAGTAATTGTATTATCAATACCATCAATGTATGCTTTTGAAACAAGAATTTTGTCTGGGATTGTTCCATCATCATTAGCTGGCGGATTAGTAAAGTCATACTGGAATTCTGGATTACCAAGAATATGTCCATTATCTTCGCCTTCAGCTGGTACTACGCTATCAGTAACTTGTTCTTCATCAATTTGCTCGTCACCATAAATAGTAGTATAAGCTTGTGATCCAGAAATTCTCATGCAACGAACATCATCAAATCCGTTCTTAAATGCTTGTTTAGCATATTTAGTAAGAGTAGTACCATTAGGATATCCATCGCTGTTAACTTCCTTACCAAATACTTGAGATACAGTTGTCGCATCTATTTTCACAGGTTCATAGATAGGACCATCTGTAGCTGTACCAAGAATTAATAAACTCTTGGTAGAAGCTGTATCTGTTGCTCTAGATGTCAACTGTAATCCACCATCCTTGAACTCTACAAGATGTCCAGGGAGATTAGAGTATAAATTTGTTACAGCCATCGTTTTTCCTCCTTTATGAGATTATTTGTAAGTTATTCCGTTGTCTCCATCAAAAAAATCTAATTCAATCACATCTCTTTTTTCTTTTGATTCTAGCAACGTTTTAACTTCTGTAGAAGTGACTTGATTAGCACCGATTTTAGCATTAATTGTATTGATAGTGCTTACCTTAACTGGTGTTACACTTTCAAACCTTACATAATATAATATACAGCGCATAGGAGTGTTTTCGCTAAAATTCAAAGAACTTTTTGGAGAAATTTCACGTAAAAAGAAAATTTCTGCTAATCCTTTACGTTTTAAATATCCAGAATATACCATTATAAGCTGTTCAAAGCGTTGTAATAGTTCTCTACATTCTTTATTATTTCTAGCAAAGATATCAAATTCTATATTTGCATCAAACCATTGCCTATACATTAGATAAGATTCTCCAGTTTCTTTTCCAGTTGAATCTTTTTCTATTTGTACATCCATAAGCATAGGTTTTAATGGGAATCCTTCTGTAATATCTCTAGTGTTAATATCAATAAGAATTTGTGGAAGAACAATATTAGCACTATTTTCTCCAGTTTTTATATCTAATGAAAGTTCTCCCCAATCATCACCCCATGCAGCGTTACATAATTCTTTTAATATTCTAGCTAAATCTTCTACATTAGAAATATTACCATCTGCCTTATTATAATAACTTACTTCATGATCAGTACCAATTGCACTTTCAGTAACATGAACACGAGCAGCATCAGAATTTTTAAATACTTTTTGATTGCCAGAAATAATTGCTTGAGATGCATTTTCTGTGTCATTTAAGTCTTTAAAATAATTATTATATATTTCTTCATTAGTTAATTTATGCATAAGTAATCTCCGTTTTATTCTTCAGGTTCTATATTAATAATCGAATTAATTTTTACAGATTTAGTCATAAAATTTGTAATCATGTCTAAATTAACTATCAGTGTTCCTTCTTGGTAATTAGGTTCTAAAGTAAAATGATAGTTTGTAATGACATTCTTTGAAACAAGAACACTTAATATATTTTCAATATTATTATTAATAATACTTTTTTCTATTAATTCTCTAAGATTTAAACCAATATAAAATTGAAATAAACGGTTAAGAAAAGATATACACATTTGTATCATTCGAACATTACAATATAATACAAATTGAGATTCTTTTCGTGTTGTTGCAGTAATTCCATCATACACAACAACTGTGTTATATAAAGGACTATGCCTAAAAGTAACTATTCCATTATTTGCAAGGTCAGTTAATACTTCTTCTGAAAATTCATTATATAATCTAATATTATTAGATATTGGTATATTAGTGTTTCCAACATTTAATTGAATAGAAGCATTAAAAGCTCCATAAGCTAAATACCCATTATCTATAATTGTGTTATGATTATATCCTATATCTCCAGCAACACATGACACTAAAAAGCTATATGCTGGATTAATACACATATGTCTATTATATTCAAGACATCTTTTATACATAACAGCAACTTCATCTGATTCATATAGATAATCTGTTGTATAAGATTTTACTGAATTAAAACCTAAGATTCCTGTTGTTACACATCCAAAGTTCAGTTGCTTAATGCAAAATTCAATTAGCTGATTCATGAACGATCTTGGGTTTCCAAAAGTATCTGGGGTAAGATAATCTTTAGTAGACTGATAGTATTTCATGTTATATTGCCACTCTTGAGCATCAGAATCATCTGGGTATAAATCATCAAGAAATGCATCAACTGGTATAACAATATCTATCGGAAGAGATTCTAATATATTGTAAGTACGATCAAGACAAGTATATAATAAATTCTTTGTATATCCAAGCCCACATTGACCACCATATAAACATACTATATCTGGATTACATACATAAAATGCATCTTTTGTTTTTGTACTTGGGTCAACCATGTAATTTGCATTAATATAGCTACGTTTATTTTTAGTATCTTTATTAATGGCATTTGCAAGTAATTCTATAGTGTAATATTTATTAAAGTCATATGTTAATCTATGTTGAGGAACATTTAAATCGTCTGGGAATACAATTGTTAATGAATCTATATCAATTTCTATTTTTACATCATTATATATTTCATTAGACTCAGAAGCCATCAATATAAAAGCATTACTAATGATTTCTTCGTCTATAATATTTACATTTAAATAAGCAATGGCATGTTCTCCAGTAGTTTTTACTAAATATACTTCATTGTCTTTTGTTGTATATTTAACTGCATGAAATGCATCTATTAACGTGCCTGTTTTACCAAATTTATTATATAATCCAATAGTAGATTTTATTTTTATAGGTTCGTTTGTTGGTCCATATTCAGCTGAACCAATAAGATATAATTTTTTGCCATGAAGTTTATCGCTCATAATATCTTGTATTAAAGAGCGAATTTGAGAATTTAATGAAGATCCGATGGCCATATATATTTACCTCCCTTCAGTAATTCCTTTATAGCTTTACGAGGTAATGTTTTTATAGTCTTTGAAAAAGTATCTATTAAATCAGTACGATTATTAGTTAAACAAGCAAAGAATTCTGTTCTTCCATTGTCACCACGAGTATCCCAAATATTGATTAATTCTAATACTTTAACAACATCAACAGGATTTTGTTCTTTGTCCCATGTAACTTTAATAATAAAATCTCTTTCTTTTGGAGTATATTGATATTTAAGATAATAAATTTCGTTCTTTTGGTCAGTAACACCTATTGGAAGTTTATTAATATTATTTGTAGAAGAATAAGGTGAATTACTAGATTCTATTGCTGGTATCATTTGAATAGAATTAAAATATCCAGAGCCATGACAATATGGACAATTAGTTTTTCCTGTTTTATTTAGATCGTCAAAACATTTACATTTAACAAATTTATTATTTCTGATATAAAGCACATTAATCCCAAATTCTTCTGTAAGAATCTGGGTTTCATGTCGCAAATCAATATTTACGTTTCTAAATTCGGTTCCTATTTTATCAGAAAAAATATACATATTATAAACCTATTATAAAATTTACCACGTAGTATCTCTGCCCCAATCATCATCATACTTATAATTAGTTCCAGCCTTAATTGCAGAAGCAACTACATTTGTGCCTCTTATAACTTTATCAGCTTCATCTAATCTTTTTTTAAGTAAATCCAATAAATTATCTATATAAGGCAATTTTGTGGTTTTTTCAATTTTAATATCACCAATATTTTTTAATTCACTACCGTATTTATAAGATATTCCAAAGTAACGAGCAAGTGTTAAATCAATATCTGTTTTATATCTTACCCAGTTATTAACAGCTTTATAAGTAGTTGTATAAATTCCATCTTCATCTTGTTCATACGTTACATTTTCAATTGGAGTTTCTAAAGCAGCAAGAGAATCAATTAAATCAATGACAGCAAGACTATTATCATATATTTTACTGTTAATGTATTCTTCAGTAAAACCATCTATAAATTCTCCTATGTCTTCATATATCTTTTTAGAACTTGTAAACATAGGATTTCTTTTAGAATTAAATGTCCATTCATAAACATCTTTATCTATTGCAATACCAATATGATATTTATTATTTTCATTTAATCTAATATTTGAATCAAATCTAGTTAAAATCGAATTAGTATTAGTTTTACCTAAATTAATTAATGATTTATTTGTATCAGTAACATAATTTAATAATACTTCTGAATTATCTGGTATATCAATAGCAAAGACTACTTTGCCGTTTTCAACAAAGTAGTCTTCGTTTTCTGTAAGTAAATTGCCATTAAAAAATACGGACTTAATATCAGATAAATTATAATTTGATATAATGTTATTCTTTTTTGTTACTTTTGTTTCGCTTATTGAATATTGTTTCATATAGCTTTACCTTGTTCGTCATCATCTTTAATAGCTTTTTGATTTCTTTTAACTTTTACTAATTCATCAAGTTCTTTTGCTTTTTCATCAGAAATAACTGGTAATTTAATTGATTGCTCATAGCCAGCTTTTGCATGAGAATTTCCACCCATTGCTTGATAAGGAATATAGATACTATCAAGAGTAGCTTTTTCTTTTATAGTAATTGCTCCTCGTTCAATGATCTTGTCAGTCATAAATACCAACTTATCATGAGCAAGTCCTACAACTGCTTTACATAGTTCATTTTGACTATTAGCAATTTTATTTAAAGCTTGTTCTACTTTTAAATCATTGGACTTAAATTGTTCTAATGTATCAAGCAATTTTTTTAAGTCTTCGTTATGATTTTTTATTAAGTTTTTTATATTACTATCGTGAATATTAAATCTTTCAGCGCCTGTTTTTTCACGTTCATCAAGACCTTCTTGTATTTTTTTCTCTAATTTATTAAATCTTTCAACGCCTGTTTTTTCACGTTCTTCAAGACCGCTTTGTATTTTTTTCTCTAGTTGGTCAAATCGTTCATTAATATTCTTATCTTCTTTTGAGTCTTTTCTTTGAATTAAAAATTGAAGAAAAGAGAAAAATGCTCCAGAGCCAAGAATAGTTAAAACAATTTGCATTGTTATAGCATTATCCATACTACTCACATATTACCCCTTCATGTTAAACACATTGCAAATATTAATCTCCATTATTATTTGAAGGAGTTTCAGCCCAATCAACTTGTACAAAATTGTTTAATACGCTAACAAGAATACCAGCAAGTTGGCTTTCAGAAATAAATTTGTTTGCAGATAAATTATCTCCATTTGTATCTGTTGGGTCATATGGAGAAGCATTAGGCTGATTAATTGCATCGATTGCAGCTAATACAATCGCTTCATAGTTTGCAGCTGTTTTAGAAGATTTGTTTACATTAACAGAAATCTTCTTTGTATGGCCTGTAAGGTCTGTAGGGTCATCAGTAACAATGGTTTCAGCAGTATCTGTTGTAGAACCAGTATATATATTCATTAATGTATGAAGATTAACGAATACACACTGATCTCCATCATTTTCAGATTCATCATATTCTGCACCGGTCTGGCACATAAATACAAGACCAATATCTCCTTCATGGTCTGCATTTGTAATAGAAGCTGTTAATGATGTACTATTAACTGTGTCTACAAAACATGTAATTTCACCAGCTGTAATTTCAGCTGATGTAATAACATGACTTTCTACTTTCTTAAAGAAAGAAATATCAAGAATAGACTGATTGTTAATAACAGAATTAACAAACTCAGATACAGCGCCAGATGTCATAAGAGTAGTATCGTCACCAGTAAAATTAGCACCAATAGATGCATCATCTGAATGAATAGTATTATTTAATACATAGTTTGTCATGTAAGTTGTAAAAATACTTAATGACAGTTCTTGTGGAACAGAATTGTTATTTGTTACCCAAATAGAACCAGCTTTTGCTGTATGTGTTACTGGTGGTGTCTGTCCATCGGTAATAGTACAATCTGCTGTTACAAAATAGAAATTTTCTGGTTTTAAATCATCAGCTACCATATTAGTAGAAACCATATTAAATTTACTAGCATCTCCACCAAATAATGGAGTGTCACCTAAGTATCCAACACCACCTTTATCAAATAAATAAAAAGTATATGGGTCATGAAGATGTGTTGTTGAATCAACTAAGGAATCATAAGTGGATTTACATGCAGCTTCTGTTGCGCCTGTAACGATTTTAAATTGGAACTTAGCCATTATAGAGACCTCCTTCTCTTGTGATAATAATGTCTTATTGTCACTAGTTACTAAAGTTTTGCCATCGGAGGTAACAAAGGTTTTTTTCATGAAAGTACCTCCTTTTATTATATAATATATAGTAATATTTTATGTTTTGCTTATTAAAAAACTGTCTTCACTAAAATTTTAGTAAAGACAGTTAGCTCTATTTTTATTTTATAATATAACTATTTAACTTGCAAGCAAGTCATCTAATTCTAATGAACGTAAAAGATTATAAGAATTTGAATGTTTTAGCCAGCCTTTTGTTGATGCTATTTGTTGTCTTAGTTTTTCTTTATCATAATCCTTTATTTGTCTAATTTTCTTAAAGCGCTTCTTAATACGTTTTACAGTAGATTTTCTCATTAATACATATTTTTTAAAATGTCTATATCCACAAAAATCAACACCCTGTTTTGTATTAAATAGATTTGCTTTTGAAAATTGTAGCTCTAGCTCATTTTTTAAAAATTGTTCTATTTGAGTTTTACAATAATTAAGATATTTCTTGTCATTGGAAAACAACATAAAATCATCACAATATCTTTCATAACTTCCACATTTTAATGTATGTAATACAAAATTATCTAAAAATGACAAATAAAAATTTCCTAACCATTGTGATAAATAATTACCAATTGGACAATTAGTATCACCAGGAAAGGAGTATATAATGTTGTCTATTATAGACATAAATTGTTTATCTTTAATTATTCTATGAAGTTTTTTAGAAAGAATATTATGATTTATAGATGGATAAAATTTACGAATATCACATTTAAGGCAGTATTTATATTTACGAACATATTCAGAACATTTAATACTTGCAGTTAATTGCCCTCTTCCTTCTATACAAGAAAAAGTATTTTCGATAAATAGATTAGTTAATATTGGCTTGAGTACATTAACTATTGCATGTTGAACTATTCTATCTGGCATGAAAGGAAGAATATAAATTTCTCTTTCTTTCGGTTCATATATAGTTTTTGAACGATATTTACTAGTACAAAATTCGCCAGTTATTACAAGCTGACGAACAGTTTCTAAATTATTTTCTTGATCTTTTAAATACGTTATAACTTGTTTTTGTTTACGTTTACCTTTTAGTGCGTGTTTTTCTGCAAGTTCAAAATTTTCTTTTGATGTAAATTTTTCACAAAGATGTTTATATGTTTTCACAAATTAAAAAGAGGAACGTTCACTATTTCTAGTTACCAGAACCTCTTTTACCTCTTTTCGTATTTTGGTTGCTTTAAACCATTGATACAGAATCAGCTGAACATAGCGAGCATAGAGGTTTAGCGTATGCTATGCTCATATCGAACTACGAGAACCGTTGTTGTCATTCACATTAGAACGAGAATTGTTCGAATTACGTGAACGTGACCTACAAGAAGAGGTGTTATTCCAGTTACCTCCAGCGTTGACAAACTCACATCCTGTATCAAAATGTATTATAGTAAATTTATAAATTATGTCAAGTATAATTTTTATTTTTTGTTGATTCGGCTCGAACCACGAGAACCGATGCTGCCAGCCACATCAGAACGAGAAAGGTCCGAAGCACGCGAACGCGACCCACAAGAAGAGGCGCTACCCCAGTCACCCCCAGCGCTGACAACGTTCGGCTCTCCATATTCTTGTCCGAATGATCTTTTACCATCTGTTGTTCTCCAATTTGTAGTTCCATTTGGGCCTATTTCATCTAACCATTGCCATAAATAACCACAACATTCTTCACAACCAATAGCTGATATCATTCTACGTCCATTAGTATCAGAATGGCCTCCTACTGTAGTTGCATCAGCGGCATTAATAATACTAGTACATTCGTTTGAACCTAATGCTATAGAAGTAAATTCTACATCTGTAAGCATTTTCTTACCAACTTGTAAGAAATCAGCTAAATGATTTATTGGTTGTCTTGAAACAGTATGTGCAACATTATATTTAGATGTTGTTTTTTCTCCAGTACCAGATTGTAAATAAATATCTACACAAATATCTGTTGCTCTGTCATAAACCATCGCATCTTCAATTAAACAATCTGGATTCCAGTTTAAACAGAATACTGATTCTGGAAGAATATCTCCAGCTTCAAATCCAGATAAAGGATGTTCACAAGTAATAACATCATATGGAGAACCAACTTCTACAGCTGTAATAATTTTATTATAAAAAGCATAAAAGTCTGGGTCTTCATATGCTCTATATGGTTTAACAAGATAAGTATAATTAACAGCATAATCAGAATGAGAACTTGCTGGTGCTATCATTGTAACATTATCACCAACAGAAACACACAGCGTATGAAATCTTCCAATTTGTACTTTATCAGAAGCTAATTGTTTAGTAGCAGAAGCTGTAATATTTTTTTCATTATCAATATATACAAAATAATCAGTACCTTCTTGAGTAATCATACTTGATAAATCAATTGGTGTACTTTCTTCATAAACTGCTTGTTCTCCATTAGCAAGAGTAATTGAAGTTCCAGCTGTAATAATTAATCCTTTTTTATTTTGTGGATCAAATCTTAACCATCTAGAAGTAGCACTAGTACTTGAACCAACTAATGTACTGCTTAATCCATAAACAGCACTTTTGTTTTCAAGTGTTTGTATTCTGTTTTCATGCATACCAACACTGTCTAATTTAGCTTCTATTTGTTCTCCAGTATATTTAGAAACATATTTATCAGAATCAGCCATATAGATTTCCTCCTTTATTTTTAATAAATGCTAGTCATGTTTAGTAGTAAATGGTTTGTTATCTTTTGTCATAAATAATTTATTGTCTTTTGTATAGAATCCATATTGTACTTCAGTATCATCTGTTCCAGTTCCACTAGAGCCACCAGAGCCTGGATTGATTTCTCCTGTTTCAATCATTTCTTGTATGGCTTGTTTTACAAGTTGTTTCATTTGTTCTTCTGTATATCCTCCAGAAGAACCAGAATCACTTGCAGAACCTAAATTACCTATTAGAACAAAAGCTGCACCATTATATCTTAAAAGATACGAACCTTTTTCTAATAACAAATCAGTAATAGTATTAGAATCTCTATAAATAATATCTTTTGCATCTTCATCATTTATTTTCAGTCTAGCTCTTGTAGTACTATTGCCATTAACAAATTTTACAATAACAGTAACACCAGATATTAATGTAAAATTATTAAGTAAAATAACTTTATCTTGTTCTTCTGCTTCAGTAAAACAATCAGCATATAAAGTACCAGATGCGCCAAGAGGTACGTTATTATAGGTCATTGCACCATTTTGTTCACCTATTTTAGCTAAATAATTCCTATTAGAAAATAAACTTAAGATCCATTGTTTGAATCTTAAGTTATTTTCATAAATAGCCTCTTTTATATTTTGTTTACTTGCAACTTTACTCATTTATTTTCTTCTTCATAATCTTCATCAATAGGTTCAAATGTTTCTGATAAGATTTCTCTAACAGTATCTTGAAACTCTGGTTTTACTAAGTAATATAAATAATACTTTGATAAATAATAATCATGAGCAGTTCTACCGTTAATTTTAAACACATTAAAGCCAGCGGGAACATATTTGCTATATAAGTCTTCGACAGTGATTACTTTCTTAGACTTTAATAACTCGTTTATATCAACAGAGTCATTTGCTTTATAAGGACATTCAAATGCTTCTGTCATGCTCTTTTTATTAGCATTGATATCAGATATGTTCTTGTAATGCTCGGCTTCGTATGGACATTTAGGAACACATTGAGGATTTAATAATATCTCGTATTTTTCTTTGTTTTTAATCTTAAGCATCTGAGCAGTATTATTAAAGTTATAGCCAAGAACTAATAGATCATATTCATTTTCTTTTACTTTAAGTTCGGTAATATTACTATTAAATTCAGACGTAATAGATGCTATGAACTTGATATCGTATTCAGCATAATGATTATGTATGTATTGTTTTAAGTTTTCATCAGCAACGATTATTTTGTTAATATCAAGTCTATTTATGATATTTCTAATATCTTCGTTACAGTAATAGTCTCCAAAGTCAAATGGCTCAAGAGAAGTATTTGTAAACGTATATATGATGCCTATGTCAAGACCGTTATATAATTCAATAAGGTCTTTACGTTCTTGTTCATCAGAAGTCATAGCATTAATATTCCTTCCACCATTAAACAGAGAAGGAGTAAAACATCCATATACACCACTGATAGTAATATCGTCATAGAAGTATTCTGGATGTTCTTCTAACGTCGTAATTAAAGTCATGTTAAGATCGTGATGTCTTTTAATTCCTGGTATGTGAAATTTAATCATTGTATCCTCCTGTAAAATGGTATGATAATATTTAGTACTTGTGTCTTACCACTATTATAAACTACAACTATGTTATATTCACCAGAATTAGTAATAGAGCCTTTAATCTTGTTAGAAGCATAGGTTACGCCATTTGGCAAATTAGAAGCATTTTCAACGTTAGATAATTCAATTTCAAAGAACTCGTTCTTTTGAAATACTAACGACACATCTCCTACTGTTTGATCTATTACAACATCTACTTTTGAATCCACGGTTATACTTACTGATTTGAATTTGATTTCGTCAGACCAGTATTTCGGATCATATACATGTGTACTGAACACATTTTGTTTAATAGCAGCAGGAAATTTTCTATATTGTACGAATGCTTTATTATTGCTTTGTATATTAACTTTAGCAATATATTCAGTACTTGGTATTACATCACATTTTACGCAAGTATAAGGCCAGTTATTGTATCTGATAATGTTTCTTATATTAGTTATTCTAAAAGATTTACTATAAAACGAATAATGATTTCGTCTTAAATCTTTTGTTCCAGTAAACTTATAATACCGAAATGTCTGATAAAATTCTGGTATTATAGTTCTGTTAATAGTAGCCTTAATACCTTCGTCTTTAAAGGCATTATTACTGCGATTAGTACGTTTGATATCTATATAATAGTTTGTTTCATCTCTACATAAATCTTGTATTTTAACAGGAAAATTTATGTTATATATAGATGGATCATGTTCTCTTAATATAACAATAGAATTATCTTCTAATAAATTTTTTTTATAGTAATCTACCCTTGATATTTGAAATTGTTTAATCTGAGGTTCTGCTTCTGGTTCGAATATATATGGCTTGAATATAATGTCACCAGAAACTCTGCCACCTCTTCTAAATAGAATAATATGAGCGTCATTAAGTTCATCTTTAGAAAAGGTAGCAGATGTATATGATTTATATGGTCCGTGAGGAACGCTATAAGTTTTGTACGATACTCTCATGATTCATTGACATACTTTGGATAGATTGTTATAGGTGCAGCACCAGTTATTGTTAAAGGAACATCTACTTCTTGTGTATAAGTGATATTAATATCTCTTCTTCTTGTATCTGTAAAGTAAGCAGGCCCCTCAACTACAAGTTCAAATACGCCAGTAGCTTCGACACCAAGATATGTCTTGGCACTGAATGTAATATGTGTAGCAATATCACTACCAGTATATTCATAATAGTTTCTTTCGAACTTAATATCAACTTCTTGAGCATCACTTAAGTTAGCAAGATGTACAGAACCGTCTAGTTTAAGATACCATAATCTTCCTGTTTCATCTAAGCCTACATCATAGATAGAAGCAAGTTCCACACCAGTATATACATATTTTTCCTGTTGAGTACTGAATTTATATATCTGGAAACCACGTTTAAACGCTATGATCAAAGTATTCATACTATCATCAAGAAGATAACCATTGATCTGTCTGGTAGAATCGATGTTATCGTAATTTAAGAACGTTAAGTTTTCGTTATCTTCCATTTCAAATGTATAAATACCCTGATACGGAATATAATTAGTATTTTCAAAGTTATGATTATGCACGAACATGTGCATATACTTTTTATTTCCGACTTGTCTAACAATATTTCTATAATAAGTCGAAACACTATGAGTTGCCGTATTGTAATCAATCCTTGTTTTGTCAAGATTCCATGTAATAGTACAAGGAGTATATTTACAAGCAGTAGCGAACGTAGTATTAAAGTTAGCGGTTACATCTACAGAATAAATACCCAATGGTTGCTCTGGTTCACCGAGGTTATATACATAAGCGCCATATTCGTTAGGACCGATTTGTACGGGAGAAAGTAACTGACTACAATTGTAGTTACCAGTTGTAGTCATCTGACCACGATATGTTGTTGTTGTTATTTGAGTATTGTTAGTGATGTCATATCGTGTAATAGCAATATTATTATCGCTATATGATACGAAAAAGAAGAAAGCAGCATCTTTATATACTAATAATGGTGCAGGCTGTGAATATGTATATCCTAAACTGAAGCAAGTAGTATTTGTATGTGCCACTTTGTCATATCTCATAAGATACCATGTCTTATTAGATTGTGTTATGAAATATAAATACTGTTCAGTTTGATCTACATAAGATAAGAACTGATGATCACCGTAGTTAATAATGTCTTTCATAAGGGTACACGTTGAATCTTTTTCAAGAACAACGTTTAAGTGCAACCTTCTTTCTGCTGATATATATCCAGAATGTGTAAAGACATAGTATTTTCCAGATACGAATTCATCTTGAACAATAGTATTTTCTATGTTCTTTCTGTTCCATGAATATGTATCGCAATATAAGCTTTTCTTTAAGTTTAAGTGATATGGAGATCCATATACACTGGTGAATTCAAATGGTACTGGAGAAAGATTATTTTTTAAATAATATTGGGTATTGAGTAAAAAACCGTTACCTACTTCCATTACTTTTGGTCTTAAACCATCGATAAGCGTATAACGTGGATTAAAGATTTTCATAATTTCCTCCCGTTTATAAAGCAGATACAGTGATTTCAGCTTCCGCTTTTATATTTGTCGTTGCTGTTATATTTACCGTTACTTCTAATGGCCCACCAGTAGAAGTCATAAAATCTTTCTGAGTAGTACCATCTTGGAATTCAAGACCTTCAGAAAGTCTTATAACTACTTTTTCCGATGTATATTCATTAAAATAATCTTTAGACCAGTAACATAATGTTGCAGTATTCTGATTTTCGGCTATTACTTTTTCTTTGAAATACGCTTTTAATGTAGCAGTTTCTGCTTTATCTATCATTTCTAATCCATAATCGGCATATTGCATATATATTCTATATTGTTCGTCCATTCCATACCAATAGAAATGTCCAGCTTTTTCATAAGTAACTATATATTTTTCTTGTTCATAATCAAATTTCCAGAATTTAATACTATCTCTATGAAGAGTTAATAATATATCAGCATGACCTTCTTCTTCGTAGTAAGATAATACTCCTTTACAAGGATCACCTGAAAAATTAACTACTTGTTTGACAATAGCTTTATCTTCTTCAAGTTTAAGTACTACAAGTTTATGTTGAGTAGGATACCAATTTCCATTTGGCTGGCTTCTTGCGACTGTAACGATATATTTATAACCATTATTTAAAATAATAGTTTTAGATTCATGAGAAAGGGGATGCGTTACATTCGCCATAGCGATATTACTAGGATCAATATCCATTTGTTTATTATCTTCTATTGATATATATTCATATTCAGCGGTACTTTCTTCAAATCTTACTCTGCATAATTGATATCCGTAATGACCGGTTCTTTTATATTCATCAACATAATAATAATACCAGTCATCTATTTGAACAGGATTACCGCTTATTTGTACACCAGTTTCTGCGTTATCATATATAGTAGTAACAGCACCACTAATTGAATCATAACGTATAATATAATGCTTGAGAAGATATTGTATATACACATAATCATAATGCATCATATGTTTAAGATAATAGTAGTTATATGATGCATCTTCTAGTCTATGTGCTTCATGAATTGTTGTCATTCCAAAGGTTTCTTTATTGTATCTAAATAATATATTATTGTTACTACCCCAATCTTTCCATTCATACATATCGTTTATATTAGGATAGTTATATTTACCAATAATATAATCATCATTTTGATACATTATTTCATAATCGCCGCAATGAAAATGTCCATTACATACAGCAACAGATTCTCCTACGGACGTATTATATAAGAGTTTGTAATAATACTTGCCAGTTTCTTCGTCTTTGCATTCTTCATATTCTCTAAACCAAGCACCACAAGTATTCTTTTGTGTCATAAGATAGAATCTATTAGGATAAGAACTATCTTCAACAAAATGATAATGTAAGTTTTTAACTTGCAGTTGAAAATATCTTTGGGCATAATCATAGCAAGTATTTATACATCTTCTAAGAATAGGACCCCATGATGAAAAACTTAAATCAGTTAAATCTACTGATTCAAATTTTAATGGATTAAGATTGGTCTTATCATATAGTTGACCATTGATAATTAGAAATTTAGGAGTTTCTATTATCTTAGGCGTATATCCATCACTTGATCTCTCTATTTTCTTAAGTATTTCCATAAATAAACCTCGTATTAGATATAGGTTATTCTCATGTATAGTTTTACGTTTCCATTAGCATATACTTTCAAAGAAGTAGCATTACCAAGATCGTACTGTTGTATTTCTAATTTATCAAGAGATACAGTCATGGTTGTTATGTCATGCTCTGATGTCATAAATTCAGCCGTATTATTATTAGACTTATTTTCTACTAAAATCCTAACGTTAAGTATAACATAGTCAATTGGGCTTATCAATAAAGAGGTATCTGCCGCAAGAGCCATCTGGTTAGTATTATCTTCATATGTGAATTCCCTTACTTTAGTAAGATCACAACTTAATTCTAATAACTTATCAGAGATGATATTTATATTCTCGTTAATGTTATAGACTTCAGTATCTATACGGTTGTTTATAGTATTGATATCAGAAATATGTGCAACATTAAGTTCTTTTTGAACATAATAGCCATCGTATTTCTTGACAAGAGCATTATTAGAGTCACTTGAGATTAAAAACGATTGTACGAAATATCCATTGGGCAGTTTTTTAAGAGCATTATTTGCATTAGGAGAAATTACAATATCATCAGAGAGTACATTTTTCCATGTATCACCCTGTTTATATTGCAATTTCTGGTTACTTATCCTAAGCCCGTGTACTCCATTTTCACTAACAGCTGTTAGAAAAGTATGAAGCGCAAAGTTAGTATCTATTTTTATAATAGAAGAGTTTGTATTCATTCTTCATCGCTCCATATTTCATCTATAATTTCTACCATTTCGTCGTAATCATAATATTCTAAGTCAGTTGGTGTAGGAGGTGTAGTTCCACCGCCAGAGTTCATATCTTTATAGTAATTCGCTCTTTGTATATTTATTATAATACTGTCTTGTATTTTAATGGCAATAGGTTTATATATTCTCACTGGTTCATTTGTTAACGTACCAGGTTGCGTATCTGATAAATATAATACTGTGCCGTCTGGATAAGTATCGAATTGATTGGTCATAAATTGACCAGATATCGTAATTACAAAATTATCTTCATCGACTACTTCTGTGACAAGACCGATTGTTTCTATCTTGATACTATCTTCAGCATATGACTTTTTATATAACCCATCTGTATCACAATATACAGGATCACCGACTTTTAACTGATGATTTGGTTGTTCTATTTCTAGTATACTACTTGCTCCAGAACCACCAGAACCACCAGAACCACCAGTACAGAATAATCCGTCAACACGTTTTTCTATTCTGTTTTCTTCGTCATTAGCTAATTTAACTTCTGCTTTTAATGCACCTTTCCCTTTGAAATAGATATCAGTAAAATATGAATATGCTTGAGATTTATTACAATATCCATATTGAACTTTACCTACGAATAAATACCCCCAGGAATATTCTGTTAAATCTATTGATATTGTTGTAGCTAAATTTATTGTTGTACTATTCCAATTTGATACTGCACAACTTACGATTGTTCCTTGTTTTTCAGCTTCTACAGTAATAAAATTATTACCACTCCATCCGCTACCAATAGCTGGTAATGTTGCATCTCCCATACCAGTATTTCCTCTAGTAAATAATATTTGCTGGTCTGGTAAAGCCATGTCATAAACAAGAGCGTATGTCCACACGCCTACGTGGTTTTCAGCATTTCTATTTACTAAAACTGATAATGTATGAGGTTTACCTTGTTCGTCTTTTGCATAAGCAATAACAAGACCATTTGCATCATTATCTGAATCTGTAGAACGACATGTTACACGATGAACATAGGTTCTATATTTAATAGTAGATACAAAACCAGTAAAAGTATCCGTATTTATTGGTTGTACAAAAGAATCTAAATCTGAGTCAAAATACCATGCATTTGCTTCTGTTGCATTTTGAATATTTTCCCATGAATCACTACGATGTGAAAATACTTTACCGTTATTAAACATTTCTTCAAGGGTTTCTGCTCTACCCTCAAAGTAAAAATGTACAGTATTAGTATCTTCTATATCAAGATCAAAATATTTATCTACAAATAATCCATTCCTACGTATCTCAAGTGCGTTTTCAGTAGAATTGATTATTTTAATTTCTCCAGTAACATTAGTATGATTTACTTCAAAATCTATTGTTCTTGAATCAATAAAATTAGTAGGTAAATTTTTTATTGTTTCATCTAATATTTGTAAATCTTGACTATATTCTGGAGCATAAAGTCCATCTTCTTTAATAATAAGTGAGTTAGGTCTTTGAATTTGATGTTCTTCATCTTCTCCAACAACATCAATAAATTCACTTACTTTGACATTACTTGTTAAAGTACGATTTTCAAGGTCATGTTCAAAATGAATTGTTTCAGTATCATTAAATTGATTTGGTAATTCAGCAATATCTTTATTAATTTTTTCTAGAGTTTCTTCAAGATCGGTAATAGCAGAAATTGGGTGTTGGTCTGCAACATTTCTATTTTCTAATAAGTTATGGTCAGTAGTAAAATTTGATGCAGATTCTATTGGATATTTTACAAGCCTTACACCCATTGGACAGACTCCTTTTATTCTATTAATAATTTAAATCTGTATTTATTAGTTACTGAATAAAATTCTTGTTTAGGTATATCAGAAAGTTTCATAATTAATTCTACACCAGTATGAGCTCTTAATTCTGGAATAGTTATACTATTGCTATATGGAAGATTTTCAAGAACATCATTTGAATGATCTGAATCTTCAAGGTTTCTTTCGTTTATAGCAATTTGTACAACTTCTCCACCACTATAATATTCAGAATAAGCAATGATTGATATTTTTACTAATTCTAAATCAACATCATCATTGTTAAATACAACAACATT
>Ga0247611_10000694_pt1 | contig 65938 bp, 46 predicted proteins | sample 177DNAGHGhighgp2_FD_192422 | JGI IMG/M metagenome (GOLD analysis project Ga0247611, IMG submission 192422) | Sheep rumen microbial communities from Palmerston North, Manawatu-Wanganui, New Zealand - 1770 DNA GHGhigh gp2 | ecosystem: Host-associated > Mammals > Digestive system > Stomach > Rumen...
GTCAGGGATGGCTCTGCATTATCCATTGTCACCACCCCTGTCAAGCGATTCAGTACGGCACCAGATAATTTGACAAGCTAATCAGTTTAACCAGCAAAAAACTGTCAAGCGATTTCAGGAAAACACAACCCATTGCTTCAACCCTCGTTCGAAGCCAAAAGCCCCCCAGTTCCCCGTTCGTTCTTCGATAAATGAACGATGAACGAACGGGGAACTGGCATCCATAACGCATCAATGAGGGGGAGCCAGGCCGACAGCTGCGGGTCGGCAAACCGTGCCAGCCTTTGGGATGGCGGCGTGTAGGCAGCATCTTGCCTGCGGCGCAGGGCAGACAACAGGGTCAACCATGGCGGACTTGAAACAACTAAGCCACAGGCCACTGACCCCCCAACGCCGGAGACATAAGGACAGCAAAACGGCGGTACGACAACAAAAAAAAGGAAAAAAGTTTACAATATCAAAAAAAAGAGTATATTTGTAATTGGAATATGCACCCTTAAAACAATACCAATATGAAGTATATCAAGCTATTATCCGTCATTGTAGTAATATATCTGTCCGCATTGGGAAACAATGTATATTGTAATGTCTTGGCTATGGGTGCCGCCTCTGGCTGTGCCGACGTTGACGACTCATGCACCATCACCTCGCTGCCCTACGTGGAGACGTTCGACAGTTGTGCCGCCTTCATAGGAAGTTTTCCGCCCTGCTGGCAACGGATGTATATCAGTTCTTCGTACAATCCGGGTGGGATGTTTTTGCAAATCGTTGGCACTGATACAGTTTTAGCGTTCGAATACCACACCCAGGAGAAGCAATATGTGGCTCTGCCCAAGGTGGACGGCGCACTTTTAGCCAACCACAGGCTATATTTGGATCTCAAATACCAGTATGTAAATACTTCAAACCAATCGGCCACGATAGTAGGCGCGATGACCAATCCGTTAGACAGCAGCACATTCCGGCCCATACAGTATTTACGGCCGAATCCACTGAAACGGATGACTGTGTCACTGAGCAGTTTTTCTACCAACGAGTATATAGTCGTTCGGTCACAACTGTCAACAAGTCATTCTTTTCACATCAAAAGTGTGGCAATCAGGGAGCTGTCCGATTATGGGCTGGTGACTAACTTCAGGAGAACAAAGATTGGGAGCACAGCCATGGCTTTGGAGTGGGACTATCTGCCCGGCATCGACAACGGGGAGGAGCTGTTCAGGGTGAAGGCATACGCCTCGGGGCAGACCTCACCCTTAGCCACCATTGTCACCTCCCGCCGCTTAGCCCTGATGAACGGGTTCGACGCGGCGCACAACCCCTATCGGCTGACGATTGAGCCGCTACTTATCGACGGTGCCGACACCTTGAGCGGTGGTGTGCAAGACTCCATAATATTCAATGCATCTTATCCTTATGGATGTCCAGCGCCCTTGGCGGTTCTTACCGAAATAGATGACGACAGCGTCACCGTGGAATGGGTGGGACAGGACACCAACACGTTGTGGAGCATACAACTGCAGCCTGTGATGTCCCCGCCGCAACCGTGGCAAGTGATAGCCACCAATGTGACCGGCACACGCTACAGGCTGGGTGGCTTTGAGGCTGGGCAACAATACAAGATTGCGGTCACATCGCCATGTTCGGACATATTACAGCTAAACACCGTGAATTACGCCACACCTTGCCCACCGTATGTCACGATACCTTTCGAGGAGGATTTCGAAAGGTTCAACAACTATTGCTGGCTCAGCACTTCATTGGGGTCCTATACATCATCATCCCATGGCAATTGGTTCCTGAACACGTATCTTAGCACCCTTCATGTGGCTATGCCTCGATTCAATGTGCCGCTGGACAGTTTGACATTGAGCGGTTTGATATATGTCAACAGTAGCGTCACGGGTTCGGGGCTTGTGGCAGGGGTGCTGCCCGAGGGAGGGGTACTGCCCACGGACTTCGTAGCGATGGACACTATCGTGACAACGCATAGGGCCTGGGAGCAGTTTGTGGTTGACTATAGCGGATGTCCCTATCCCAACGGGCGAATAGCCTTTAAGCGCTTTGGGAATGCCCCTGTGAATCTGGACAACCTGCGGGTGGATTACCCGCCCTCGTGCCAATTGCCCACACAAATTGTCGACTCGGTTGTCACCACCCATTCGGCCCAGATAACATGGCGACCCGTAGCGGGAGCGCTGGGCTATGAGGTGGAATACGGCCCGCACGGCTTTGCCCACGGGACGGGCAGCACGGTGAGCGTAGTGACAAACCATGCCACACTGACGGGGCTGAACCCTTCGAGCCACTATGACTATTATGTGCGGACTTTTTGTGCCAACCGCGACACTTCGGTATGGACTATTCCGATGTCGATAGTCACCGACTGCGGCGATATAAGCCAGCTGCCATACGTCGAAGACCTGAGTGCATGGGACGAGGGGACATGGTCGGGATGCTGGATTACCAACTTTTCCAGTTTCCCGTACCTCGGCGTCGGGTATGTGACGCTGCCTGACAGGCGGGAGGTAAAATCGTTAGTCTTAGGGAATGGTAACTATTCAGGGATAGTGTGTCTGCCCCGTTTAGGAAGAGTATTCCGCGCGCAGTATCTCCAAGCAACCTTTACGGTGTGGATGCAGCAATACCAGGCGTACTATTATAACCCTTATGGCTCCAACCCCAGTGATCCGATGGAGACTCCGGCAATTGAGGTGGGCGTAGGCATATATGGGGCATCGACTAATGGTTATACTCCTATCGACACGTTGCCCCTCACGTACTTCCCCACCACCCACGAGGTGAGTTTTGCCAATTACACCGACAGCGGCCGGTATATATGCTTACGCTTGTTGGACAACGATTATTATTCAGCTTTTCTTAACTATGCGATGATAGATATGGTATCGTATTGCATCCATCCCGACAGGCTGTCAACTACCGCGGTGGGCAACACACAGGCTCAGCTCAGCTGGAGAGACCAGAGCGAGGCCTCGGAATGGCTGATAGAGGTGGGTCCCCGTGGCCATCTCGACGACAGCGCCACAGTGATAGTGACCAACAACAACCCTTATCTGCTTACCGGTCTGCAAGCGGGCAAGGAGTATGAATGGCGGGTGCAGAGCATTTGCAGCGCAGCCGACTCGTCGGGGTGGTCGTTGCAGAGCGCCACGTTCCAAACCCAGCCGTTTGCTGCCCCAGTGCCTTACTCGTGTGATTTCGACGACCCGGCCGAGGCCCACCGCTGGCTGACCCAAAGCTATCACTCGGGGGCCGTGGAGATGGGCTGGAGCCATGGCGCCCTGAACGATGGTTCGGGCAGTATGGGCTACACCATGCTCCTGGACTCCAACACAACAGCCAATCATCCCTTCCGCCAAGGATACCTGTTTGTAAATTCCTTGATATATCGCGATGTGAACTTTGGCTCGACAGACTCCTTGCGTAGGCGGTACACCATCTCCTTCCGTGCCCGAGGCATCACCACAAACTACTCTACGGGGGTGATGAAGGTATATCTGGCCAATCCGGAAGAGATACCCCTCAATACCTTCAACTATCTGGCCACTCCGTGGGAGAACGACTCGCTCTACCTGCTGGCCGACCAAGTGGGGGACAGCAGCTGGCAGACCTACACCATTGACCTGGACACCCTCTCGGGCATAAAACGTCTTGTCTTCTATGCTACGAGCTACTATTACTACCACAACGAACAGCCTGTGATGTTCCAGATAGACGATGTGGAGATATACCAAAACGAGTGTCCAAGACCTTTCGACCTCCGTACCACCCATGTCACGGACAGCATGGCCCAACTGACGTGGTACGGATCTTCTGCCGAGCAATATGTAGTGCACTGGAGCAATGCCGACACCGCGACCAATCCCTCCCACATACTGCACTGCGACACGGTGTCCACCAACCAGATTGCCTTGACAGGCCTTCTGCCCAATAACCGCTACGGAATACAGGTGCAACAGATTTGCCCCGGCGGGGTCCTCTCTTCGATGTCGGAACCTTACATTTTCAGCACCCTGCTGTGCGACAGTCTGCGTTGCGACTCGGCCCTGGCGCCGTCGCTGCTTTCCTCCGAGTCCACCATCCTGCCCGTATCGCTCAACCATCAATTCTCCTATTCGCAGCAAATCTATCCCGCCAGCCAGTTTGGGGGAGCGGGCACCATCCATGCCATAAACCTTCGCTACAACCTCACCGCTCCCGACTCGTCAGTGAACCACTACCTCGTCTATATCGGCCACACCGACAAAACGGCGTTTGCCAACGCCAACGACTATGTCGACCCCGAAGCCCTCACCATCGTCCATGCCGGACCCCTGCCGCAAGGTGAGGGCTGGCACAAGATTGTATTTGAAGCCCCCTTCCACTACAACGGCACCGACAACCTCGTCCTGGCCATCTTCAGCAACAACAACACGGCCAAACCCATAGGCAACCTGATGGCCTCCACCTCACTGCAAACCACCATCGAGGTGCGCGGCAACACATCGATGGACTACCCGACGCTCGATGCGCTGAACCACTATGGTGGCAGCCGCAACATATTCCCCCTGCGCAGCCAAGCCACCTTCGATTTCTGCCCCCAATGTCAATGTATACAACCCCAACTGCTATCGCCACAGCTTCACTACAACTGGGTAAGACTGCACTGGCATCAGGATGTCGCCGAACGGCACGAAATCAGTTATCGGCCACTTTCCAGTCGGACCTGGAGCCAGGTGATCACCACCACCGACTCGTGCCTGTCGTTGACAGGGATTGTGCCCGGCTTGCCGTACATCTACCGTGTGCGCAACGCCTGCCCGGAATATCCCGAACGCAACTGGTCCTACGGGATGTTCCAGACTTCACAAACCATCTGCCCGGCCCCGGAGAACTTCCATCTGGCCAATCTCACACCCTATGAAGTCTCGTTCCGGTGGACACTCGACACTGCGCTGCACACCTACTACATCCACCTGTTCAACACCATCTACGACTCCACCATCATCACCTCGGGCGACACCGCCACATTCTACAACCTGCTGCATGGCGTCACATACAGGGCAGCAATACAGGCCACCTGCGGCACTATGGAAACGGGCGGATACTGGAGCGACACCATTGAGTTCACCACCCCCACCTGCCCCGACGCCACTGACCTCACCTACTCCAGCATCGGCAGCCACAGCATCGACCTGGACTGGGTCAGCGACTCCCTGGCCCAGGAGTGGGAAATCATCTATGGCTCGGTAGGTTTTGCCTTGGATTATGGCACCTCCGTCTTCGCCACCCACCACCCCTACACCCTCACCGGTCTGGAAGCCGAAACGGAATATGAAGCCTTTGTGCGGGCCTACTGCGGCACCGGGTACTTCAGCGAGCAGTGGTCCAACCGCATTATCTTCACCACCCATTCCGCCGGCATCACCTCTGCCCATCACCAGCCCACCTTCACCGTGAGCCCCAACCCCGCCAGAGGCCAATTCGTCGTCACCTTTGCCGACCACAACTTCCGCTCGGCACAGATAGTGCTGCGCGACGTCCGCGGAAGCATAGTCTCCGAACAGCGCTCTGACGGCCAACCCTTAAAGTTTGCCCACTGCCGACCCGGCGTATACTACATCACCGTGATTACCGACACATGGTCCGACACTCGGAAGATTATTGTAGAGTGATTGGTTTTTTTTTCGTATCTTTGCAGCCCGAAAATGATCAAGAAGGAAACCATCGACCGCATCATGGATGCCACCCGTATAGAAGAGGTGGTAGGTGAGTTTGTATCGCTGAAAAAGCGGGGTGCCAACCACATTGGGTGCTGTCCCTTCCACAACGAAAAGACCCCATCCTTCTATGTCTCACCATCCAAAGGCATATTCAAATGCTTTGGCTGCGGCAAATCGGGCAACGCCGTGGGGTTCCTCATGGACCACGAGCACTACTCCTATCCCGAAGCCCTGCACTGGCTGGCCGACAAATACCACATCACCATAGAGGAAGAGCAGCTCACCGACGAGCAGAAAGAAAAACAAACCGAGCGCGACGGCCTTTTCCATGTGAGCGAGTTTGCCCAGAAATACTTTGCCGACCTCCTCTACAACAACGAGATGGGACGGGCTATCGGGTTGAGCTACTTCCACCAGCGGGGCATGAGCGACGAGATTATCAAATCCTTCGGCCTGGGCTACTGTCTGGACGAATGGGACAACTTCACCAAACACGCCCGCCAGCAAGGCTATTCCGACGCCGTGCTGGAGAAAACCGGCCTCACCATCTTCAAGGAAGAGGGCCGCTGCTTCGACCGCTTCAAGGGTCGCGTCATGTTCCCCATCTACAGCATCTCAGGCCGAGTGCTGGGATTCAGTGGCCGCACCCTCTCCAAAGAGAAACAGGTGGCCAAATATGTCAACTCTCCCGACTCGGAGATCTACGACAAGAGCCACACCCTCTACGGCCTCTTCCAAGCCCGCAACGCCATAAGCCGTGCCGACAAGTGCTACCTTGTGGAGGGCAATGTCGATGTGGTGTCTATGCACCAGTCGGGCGTATGCAACACCGTGGCCTCCTGCGGCACCTCTCTCACCGTCGAGCAGATACGCCTCATCAAACGCTACACGCCCAACGTCACCGTACTCTACGACGGCGACTCGGCGGGCATCAAGGCCGCCCTCCGCGCCGTGGGGCTCCTTTTCGAAGAAGGGATGCACGTGCGCGTGGTCCTCTTCCCCGACGGCGAAGACCCCGACAGCTACGCCCAAAAATACGGCTCAACCCAACTGCAGGAATACCTGCGCGACCACGAAGAGAACTTTGTCAACTTCAAGACCCGTGTGCTGCTCGAAGACATCGAGCACGACCCCATCCGCAAAGCCGAAGTGCTGAAAGAGATGGTGCGCACCATAGCCTTGGTGCCAGACATGATTGAACGGCAAGAGTATGTCAAACAAACCGCCTTCCGCCTCAACGTGTCCGAGACCGTCCTCACCCAAGAGCTGGCCAAAGCCATGGCCTCCAACGCTCAAAAAGCCTGGAAAGAAGAGCAGCGACGCAACGCACAACAATCATCCCCCGACCAGCCCGAGTCCCTCCCGCCGGCCGAACCCGAGCCCGCTCCTGTGGTCGAGACCCCGGCCGTCCCCGAAAACGCCACCCGCAATGCCGAACCGCAGGAACAACAACTGGTGCGCCTGCTCATAAACCACGGCGACAAAGAGGTGCAGCAAGATGCTGTCGACGAAGCCGGCAACCCCTGCACCATCGCCCTCCGCGTGGCCGAAATCATCGTCGACGAACTCACCTCCAACGAGCTCTCCTTCACCAACCCCGTCTACCAGCAAATCTTCAACCTCTACCGCGACGCCGTGCAGCAAGGCACTCCGCTGCCCGACGCCAACTACTTTGCCATGAGCACCAACAGCGCCCTTCGCAACACGGCCCTCACCCTCATGCTCAACCCCTACAGCGTCAGCCCCCTGTGGATGCAGCGCAAAAACATAGCCGTCCCGTCGCCCATCACCCACCTGCGCCGCGAGCTGGAAGAGTCCATCCTCTGTTTCAAACAGAAGAAACTGGAGCAAGAACTCGAAAAAAACTCTTTCGCCCTGCGCTCCTGCACCGACCCCGACGACATGCTCATACTCATGGCCCAGCGCAAACAGCTCACCCAACTGCGGCAAGCCGTCTGCCAACAGCTGAACCGCGTAATCGTATAACCAACAACAACACGCCTACAATCATCACTAATGGACATACAAACCATCAAACAACGCTACGGCATCATCGGCAACGATCCCAAACTCCTGCTTGCCATCAACAAAGCCATACAAGTGGCCCCCACCGACCTCAGCATCCTCATCACCGGCGAGAGTGGTGTGGGTAAAGACGTCTTCTCCCGCATCATCCACGAAAACAGCCTCCGCAAACACACCAAACAAGGGCGGGGCCTCATCTCTGTCAACTGCGGCGCCATACCCGAAGGCACCATCGAGAGCGAACTCTTCGGCCATGTGAAAGGCGCCTTCACCGGAGCCGACAAAAACCGTAAAGGCTATTTCGAAGAGGCCGACGGCGGCACCATCTTCCTCGACGAGATAGGCGAATTACCCCTCGCCATGCAAGTCAAACTGCTCCGAGTGCTCGAGAACGGCGAAATCATTCCCGTGGGCTCCTCCACAGCCCTCAAAATCGATGTGCGCATCGTGGCCGCCACCAATGTCGACCTCGTGGCCGCCGTCCGCAACGGCCGCTTCCGCGAAGACCTCTACTACCGTCTCCAGCAAATATCCATCTACATTCCACCCCTGCGCGAGCGCATCGACGACATCCCCCTCCTCTTCCGCAAATTCTCATCCGACGTGGCCGAAAAATACCACATGCCCCCCATCTTCCTCACCGACGAAGCCCGCCAATACCTCATGCACTACCCCTGGTATGGCAACATCCGCGAACTGAAAAACGTCACCGAACAAATCGCCGTGGTCGAAACCGAGCGCACAATCACCCGCGAGATACTCCAGAACTACCTCAACTACGTGCCCGAAGAGAAAATGCCAGCCCTCTTCAACCCCTCCGACAACACCAACCCCTCCCTCATCTCCGACCGCGAGCTGCTGCTCAAAGCCCTCTCCATGGGGCAGATGATAAGCGAGATGCGCAACGAAATCAACGACCTGCGCCAAGCCGTCACCCAACTGGCCCAAGGCCTCCCCCTCACCCACGACCACAGCGTCCAGCCCTCCTCATTCTCCATCATCGACACCCCCCAGCCACCCGTCGACCCAACCATCCACGTCATCCATCCCAACGACACCATCACCCCTACCGACGAGGAATTCCAGGAAACCGAAATGGTGGAAGACGAACCCCTGGCACTCGAAGAACGCGAAAAACGAGCCATACGCCTCGCCCTTGAGCGCCACGCCGGCAAACGCACCCTCGCCGCCAAAGACCTCCACATATCCGAACGCACCCTCTACCGCAAAATCAAGGAATACGGCATCGACATCTAACCCTCCGTGAAGACCAACGACCTCCATATCGAGCTGCCCACCTCCAAAAGCATCAGCAACCGCTGGCTCATCATCAACCACATAGCCGGCTATCCCTTCGTGCTGCGCAACCTCTCGCCCGCCGACGACACCCAGCTCCTCCAAACACTCCTCAGCCAGCTGCACCGCGGCACCTCCACCCATTTCCACTGCCACAACGCAGGCACCGTGGCCCGTTTCCTCTTAGCCCTGCTGGCCGTCACCCCAGGCCACTGGACCCTCGGCGGCGACCCTCGCCTCCACCGCCGTCCCTTCGCACCACTCATCAACACCCTCCGCAGCATGGGCTGCCACATCCTCTGCACCGAAGAGGAAGGCTGCCTCCCCGTGCAAATCGACGGCTACTTACCCCAGCGCAAAATGGCCGAAATCGACCCCACCGCCAGCAGCCAATTCGTCTCCGCACTCCTGCTCATCGGTCCCCTCCTGCCCCAAGGCATCACCCTCACCCTCACCGACCGCCCCGCCTCACGGCCTTATATCGACATGACCATCTCTGCCCTCACCCAAGCCGGCATCAACACCTCCGTCAGCCCCAACCGAAGGGTCTACCGCGTAGGCCCCCTACCCCCCGCCGGGCTGAAAAAGAACTACACCGTAGCCATAGAGCGCGACTGGTCCTCGGCCTCCTACGTCTATGCCGCCGCCTCCCTCTGTCCCGGCCTCCGGCTCCGCATGCCCGGTCTGTCACTCACCGGCTCCACCCAAGGCGACAAAGTCACCGCCCAGATATTCGAACACCTCGGCGTCCTCACTCGCGAGGTACGCTCGCCCTACCGGGCCAACGTCCGTTCCATCACCGTGCAAGGCACCGGCCAACACGACACCCAACTCGAATACAACTTCATCGACTGCCCCGACCTCATGCCCACCGTCCTCGTCTGCTGTGCCGCCCTCGGCATGCGGGCACGGCTGCGCGGCATCAAGAACCTACGCCTCAAAGAGTCCGACCGCATCGAAGCCCTGCGGCAAGAGCTCGGCAAGATGGGAGCCCGCATCACCCATACCTCCGCCGAGGTACGCCTGGCCCCTTGTGTGCTGCGACCTGCCGCTCCCGTGTCCACCCACGGCGACCACCGTCTGGCCATGGCCTTCGGCATCCTCACCCTGATCCACCCCGACCTCGTAGTGGAAGACCCAGGGCAAGTGGCCAAATCCTTTCCCGACTTCTGGAACCAACTGGAAACCATCCGCAAGGCCACCCTCGGCACAACCACACCACAATAGCCAAGCCCTACCCAGCCCCTGCCCCCATTCAAAAAGAAGTCTCGAAAACCACACTCAATGGTTTTTGAGACATAGCTCTAACAAAGTAACGGGGCATATTTTTTTCAACAGTGTCGCATCGCACCCACCTCGCATCATTAGAATCAGGATAGGAAAGACAGCCGTCAGGAGTTTTGGATGCAAAGCATCCTGCCACCAACAGGAACACAAACAGCAGGTTAGCATTCAATTCCACGAACCCAAAGGCCTACAGGATTTCTCAGCATTTAAATTTCATTTATTTTCCATATTCTCTCTGTTTTATTTCTATTTTATTTCTGTGCAAGAGATAAAATAGAGAAAAATCCGGATGGAAACAGAGGATACAACACGGCGGAGGGAGGGACTGGCCAGCGGCCGCGGAGGAGGACTGACGGAGAGCCGGTGTGTGCCAGAGCCGGGCAGCTCAGGCAAACGAGTAGGCAATGATGCCCACCAGGCCGGAGGCCACGATGAGGAGGATGGGGCTGACTCGGCGCAGGGATAGTACAAATACGGCAGCGAAGAGCGCAACACTGAGTACGAACTGGAGCGAGAGGGCGGGCTGCCCAAAGCTGTCGGCCGTGAGCAGCTGGAGGGCGGCGGCTGCGATGAGGCCCACCACCACCTTGCGCAGCAGGGCAAAGATGTTGTCGATGTCCTTGTTGCCTTTGGTGCGCTGCAGGAAAATGACGGCCAGGAGCATGAGTGCCACAGGCAGCAGGATGACGGCGGCGGAGGCCAGCAGGGCGCCGAGGACGGCCAGCCAAGGCTCGTAGCCCGCATTGAGGACGGCGGTGTAGCCGGTGTAGGTGGCGGTGTTGATGCCGACGGGGCCGGGCGTCATCTGGCTGACGGCCAGGATGTCGGTGAACTCCTGCGAGGTGAGCCAGTGGTGGTTGACAGTCACCTCGCTCTGTATGAGGGCAATCATGGCGTAGCCCCCGCCGAAAGTGAAGACTCCGATTTTGAGGAACGACCAGAAAAGTTGCAGGAATACCATAGGGCGGAGGGTTATTTTTTCAATCTACCATAAACGAAACCGCCCACCACAGCGGCAAGAATGACAAGGATGGGGCTGACGTCGAAGAGCCAGATGAGGAGGGCGGCAAGGAGCGGAATCCAGCAGGTGGACCAGCTGATACAGGCCGACTTGGCCAGCCGGAACACCGGGGCCGCGATGAGCGCCACCACGGCGGGCCGCACCCCCATGAAGAAGTGCTCGACCAGGGCGTTGCCACGGAAATGGCGGAAGAGCATGGCCAAGGCGATGATGAAGAGGATGGGCATGACGATGTTGCCCACGATGGCGGCCAGCGCACCGCTGAAACCGCGCAGGCGGTAGCCGCAGCCCGTGGCCATGTTGACGGCCAGCACGCCGGGCATGGACTGGGAAAGGGCCAGCTGGTCGAGGAACTCCTCGCGGCGCATCCATCCACGGCGATCCACCAGCTCCTGCTCCATGAGTGGAATCATGGCATAGCCCCCACCGATGGTGAAGGCACCGATTTTAAAAAAAGAGTAGAATAGTTCGCAATATTTGACCATTATCCGCGTTATAAAACTTTCCTTTACAAACGGGGAAAGACAAAAAAAATTGTTCAACACAGCGAAAAGGCACCCTAAGGGTCGCCTCAATAAACAGAAAAAGAGATAAAAAGATGATTCTACTCGACATTTCGAACGGATGGAAGACCGCCATTATGATTGTGGCGCTGGTGGTGGTGTTTTACTTTTTCATTCTCCGGCCGCAGAGCCGGGAGGCCAAGAAAGAATCCGCCTATCTGGCCAGCCTGAAGGCGGGCGACCGCATCATGACCTCCGGGGGCATCCACGCCACCATAGTTAGCACCGACGCCACACAGGCGGTGGTGGAGATAGCGCAAGGCACACGCATCAAGGTGGCCAAAAACAGCATCAAGCCCATTCCTGAGCGCAAACGTAAATAATTGTTGATAGTTAATAAATGATAAAACTTGGAAAACTTATCTGGTTTTCCAAGTTTTCTCTGTATCTTTGCAGCCGCTTTGTGCAGGGGGAAAGCCTCCGGAGGACAAAGCATAAGCAAAGGTATATCAACAATATGGACACAGCTGAGAGCCGAAAAAAAATAGTGGAAACAGCGTTGCAGCTGTTCACCGCACGCGGCATACGCGGGGTGACGATGGACGACATTGCCGCCGCGATGCGTATCTCGAAGCGGACACTGTATGAGACTTTCGCCAACAAGGAGGACTTGCTGGCGGAATGCTTGATGCGCGTGCATGACCAGATAGACCGACGACACAAGGAGGTGTATATGAAAGTGGACGAGCCGCTGCTGGTGGCGATGTATATGGTGAGGGTGAATGCGATGTCGAACCACAGCTACTGCCACCTGATTGAGGAGGCGGAGCGGTACTACCCCGAGCTGCATGACCGTTATTTCAAAATACACACCACCGCCTTCCGCGACATGATAGAGAAATCGCTCAACTATGCCCAGGCCAACAACTATCTGCGCCCCAATGTGGACATAGAGGCCACGGTGGACTTTATCTGCCATTTTGTGCAGCAGCGACGTCTTTCGGCCACGGAGGACAGCAGCGAGTATGCCCGAAAGATGAGCGAGGTGAGTTTCACTTTTCTGCGCGGCCTGATGTCGACGGAGACGATTATGCGGTATGAGAGCAAGGAGGAGGATTACCAACAACTAATGAAAAAATTAAACGATATAAATAGCGAACAATGACGATTCTGAAAAGACTGACAGTAACAGCACTGCTGGCGGTTGCGGCCCTGACGGCCACTGCCCAGCAGCCGACCACGCAGGAGAACCGGTTGCGCCTCACGCTGAAGCAGGCCCAGGACTTTGCGGTGGAACACAACTATGCACTCCAAAACGCCTCGCTGGATGTGAAGAAGGCTGAGGCCACACGCTGGCAGACCCTCTCGAGCATGCTGCCGCAGGTGAAAGCGGGGTTCGACTACCAGAACATGTGCGGCTATGAGATGAACATCGGCGGACGCGGCTCGATGGCATCGATGATGCCTGACTCCATCACCATCGGCGACATGACGCTCCCCATCTCGTTTCCCACCAGCTCGTCGACTGAGCAGACCTCGGGTGGCATACCAATGAACCCGAGCGGGACGTTCAGCATCACCGCCTCGATAGCCCTGACGGGAGCTCAGATTGTGGGTACGATATTGAACAATGTGGCTATCGACATGGCCAACATCACCAACCAGAAAACGGAGCACACCACGCGCACCAATGTGAAGACCACTTACACCTCCATCCTGATTATGGAGCAGACGATGGAGCTGCTCGACTCGAGTCTTCAAAACATGTTGAGGCTGCTGGAGGCCACGGAGGCCAGTGTGCGTGCCGGTGCCTCAGAGCAAATCAACGCCGATAAAATCAATGTGCAGGTGGCTTCGATGCGCAACAGCATCCGTGCCAACGAGCGGACTCTGAAGATGCTTTATAACTCCATGCTTCTGCTGTTGGGAGCTGATGTGAACGCCGAAATTGAGCTGACCACACCGCTCGACGAGGTGCTGGATGTGAACTATGCAGCGCAGCTCACCATGGGCGGATTCAACATCGAGGATAACTACGACTACCAGTTGTTGCAGCAGTCGGAGCGGCTCGCGCGCCGGCAGCTTACGCTGGCATGGATGGACTTCACCCCCACCCTTTCGGCCTACTACCAATACAGCAACAAGACTTATTTTGGCAAGGATGCGGGATTCAACATGACGCCTCCCAACATGATAGGTGCCAGTGTGAGCCTTCCCCTTTTCCAGAGTGGCACCCGCATGGCCAAAATCAAGGGGGCCAAGATAGACCTGATGAAAAACCTGAACAGCAAGCAGCAAGCGGAGGATGGCCTGAAGGTGCAGTATAACCAGTTGTGCTACGACCTTGTGTCGGCCATGGAGAACTACCAGATACAGCGCAACAATCTGGAAGTGACACAACGGGTGTTCCGCAATGTGAGCCAGAAATACACCTACGGACACGCCAGCAACCTGGAAGTGACCAACGCCAGCACCGACATCATCACCGCCCAAAGCAACTATATCCAGGCGGTGCTGAGCATAGTGCAGGCCCAAGTGGCACTGGAGAACCTGCTGGGCAAAGGGATTGACGAGAAATAGCCCAAACAACAAACAATCAGATTCACCTACGATAATAAAAAATCACGAATAGCATAATGAAGAGAATCATTAGAAACACCACCCTGCTAATGGCCGTCGCCGTAATGGCAGCATGTGGAGGAAAGAGTGCCGAGCGCCAAGCCACCACTACAAAGAAAGAGGCCGAAAAAGTAAAAGTTCTCACCCTTCAGAACGAGCGTATAGCCAAACAGCTGGAACTTTCGTCGACGCTGGAAGGCTATGAGACCATGAACATCTCGCCCAGCATCACGGGCCATATCGAACACATATATGTCGAGGTGGGCAGCCGTGTGCAGAAAGGGTCCATGCTGGTGCGCATGGACCAGACACAGCTCAACACCACCCGCATCAATCTGGCCAGCACTAAGACGGAGCTGGACAGAGTGACAGCCCTGAAGGCTTCGGGAAGTGTCAGCGAGCAGGTGTATGACCAGACCAAGGCCGGATATGACCAGCTGGTGGAGACCGAGCGCTTCCAGAACGAGAACACGTTTGTGAAGGCCCAGTTTGCCGGTGTGATCAGCGCCAAGAACTACGAGGATGGCGAAATGTATACCGGTGCCCCAATCCTGACCCTCACCCAGATCAGCCGTCTGAAAGCTATCATCAATATACCTGAGACCTACTACCCCCTGGTGAAGCAAGGAATGAAGGTGGATGTGCACAGCGACATATATCCCGACAAGGCTTTCCCCGCCACCATCGAGATTGTATATCCCACCATCGACCCCACCAGCCACACCTTCCAGGCCAAGCTGAATATCCCCAACGGGGGCGAGAAAATCCGTCCGGGCATGTTTGTCCGCACCACTCTGCCGCTGGGACAGATTGACGCCATCGTGGTCCCCTACCAGAGTGTGCTGAAGCTCACGGGCAGCAACGACCGCTACGTATTCACCAACCAGAACGGAACGGCGCACCGTGTGGCTGTGACCCTCGGCCAACGTTTCGACGACCGCATTGAAATCATCCCTGTCATACCTGGTGACCTCAAGGAGGGCGACCAGCTGGTGGTTACCGGCCAAGCCCGCCTTGTGGACGGCAGCAAACTCGAAATAGTAAAGTAACATGGCCATATACAAAACAGCAATCAGCAAACCCATCACCACGGGACTGATATTTGTGGCAGTCATCGTGCTGGGACTTTTCTCCCTGACACGTCTGCCCATCGACCAGATGCCCGAGATGGACCCGCCATACGTGACGGTGATGACCACATACGCCGGAGCCAATGCCAGCGAGATTGAAACCAACATCACCAAACTGGTGGAGAACTCGCTCAACTCCGTCGACGGTCTTAAGAACATCACATCTACCTCCAAGGACAACCTGTCGGTGGTGAGCCTCGAATTTGAATGGGGTTCGAACATCGACGAGGCACTGAACGACATCCGTTCTTACGTCGACCTCCTTTACGACAACCTCCCCGACGGGGTGTCACGCCCTATGATCCTGAAGCTGAACTCCAGCGCCATGCCCATCATGGTGTACGGTTTCACGGCCAAAGAGAGCTACTCCGGCCTTGACCGTATATTGGAGGATAACGTGGTCAACGTGCTGAACCGCGTGGACGGCATCGGCAACATCACTGTAAGCGGCGCACCCGAACGATATATCTACATCGACCTCGACCCCAAACAGCTCGACGCCTACGGACTCAGCCTGGAGCAGGTGGGTTCCGCCATCAGCTCCAACAACCTCGACCTGGCCTCCGGCACCGTCAAGATGGGCAAGGAGCAATACCAGATGCGCGTGAAGGGTGAGTATGTGGAGAGCTCGGAAATAGCCGACATAGCCGTTGCGCTCACACCCACCGGCAAGCAGATTTTTGTCCGCGACCTGGCCACCGTGCGCGACACTATCAAGGACCTCTCGCTCGACGAGAAAATCAATCGGCACGACGGTGCACGCCTCATCATCACCAAACAGACGGGAGCCAACACTGTGGCCATCGCACGGCAAGTGCAGGCCGAGATGAAAGACATACAGAAAACCCTGCCCCCCGACATCGAAACGACCCTCATCCGCGACGCTTCCGAGGAAATCGTGAACGCAATCAACGGTTTGACCGAAAGCATCTTCTATGCACTGCTGTTCGTGGTGCTCGTGGTGCTTGTGTTCCTGGGCAACTGGCGCAGCACCATCATCATCGCGCTCACCATCCCCATCTCCCTCGTAACGTCATTCATCTATCTGCTGCTTGCAGACAGCTCGTTGAACATCATCTCCCTGGCCTCGCTCACCGTGGCCATCGGTATGGTGGTGGACGACGCCATCGTCGTCTTGGAAAACATCACCAAGCACATCGAACGTGGCGAGAATCCTCGCGAGGCAGCAATCTGCGCCACCAACGAAGTGTGGACCTCTGTCATCGCCACCACCCTCGTGCTCGTGGCCGTGTTCGTACCCCTCACCATGCTGCCCGGCATGATGGGCATCTTCTTCAAAGAGCTGGGTTGGATTATCACCATCGTGGTGTGCGTCTCCACCACTGCCGCCATCACCCTCATCCCCATGCTCTCATCCAAGATGCTGAAAGAAAAGCCTTTCTTCCTGACCAAAGAGGCACGCCAAGAGGCCGAAACAAAAGCCGCCAACAAGCGTTTCACCTACGAGAAGACCATCGGCAAAGCCTTCAGCTCCATCGAGTCCGCCTACGCCAACCTCCTGCGCTGGTGCTTGCGCCACAAGTGGGCCACACTCCTCTTCTTCGCCGGCATTTTCATCCTCTCCCTCATCCCTCTCATGACCGGGGCCATCGGCATGGACTTCATGAAAGAGCAGGACAACGGCCGCCTCAGCATCACCGCCGAGTTGCAACGCGGCACCCGCATCGAAGAGACCCTCAAAACCGCCCGCCACATGGAGGACGACATCTACCGCATTCTGGGCGACGAGGTTATCGTTGTCTCCACCTCGGCAGGCTCCAACGACGACGCCGGCATGTCCGCCCTCTTCAACAGCACCACCAACAACAAGATCAGCATCACCGTGCGCTGCACCAAGAAATACGAGCGTAAAAAGACAATCTTCGAGATGCAGGAAGAGCTCCGCCAGTGCTTTGCCGAATATCCCGAACTGGTCACCTATCAGGTGAACCAAGGAGGCGGTATGGGAGGAGGAAGCAACAACTCCCTCACCGTCGAGATCTACGGCTACGATTTCAACCAGACCACGGCCTTCACCAACGAGTTGCGCCAGCGAGTGATGGACAACGTGCCCGGTGCACGCGACACCAAGATAAGCCGCGACGAAGACCGCGCCGAGCTCAAAATTACCTTCGACAAAGAAAAGCTGGCCCTCCACGGCCTCAACGGCTCCACGGTGGCCATGTACGTCCGCAACCGCGTCAACGGCATGGCGGCGGGATTCCTCAAGGAAGACGGCGAGGAATACAACATCGTAGTCCGCCTGCAGGAGAAGTACCGCTCCTCCATCACCGACATCGAGCAGCTTTCCATACCCACACCCACAGGCCGAATCATCAAGCTCGAAGAGCTGGCCAAAATCGAGGAATACTGGTGCCCGCCCACCATTGAGCGCAAAAACCGCCAGCGCTACCTCACACTCACCGTCATGCCCTACAAGACCTCACTCCAGCAGCTGGCACAGAACGTACAGACGCAGATTGACGAGATGGGCGTACCGGCCGACATCCACGTGGCCCTGGCTGGTAACTACAAAGACCAGCAAGACTCCACACGCGACATGGGACTCCTTGCCCTGCTCATCCTCATGCTCGTCTACATCGTCATGGCTTCCCAGTTCGAGAGCTTTGGCAAACCTGCCATCATCATGTTCTCCATCCCCTTCGCCCTCACCGGCGTCATCCTCATGCTTCTCATCACAGGGCAGAACCTCGACATGATAGGCATGCTCGGACTGGTGCTGCTGATTGGTATTGTGGTGAAAAACGGTATTGTGCTCGTCGACTACATCAACCTCCTGCGCGAGCGCGACATACCCCTCTACGAGGCCATCGCACTCAGCGGACAGAGCCGTCTGCGTCCCGTCCTTATGACTGCCTTCACCACCATCCTCGGCATGATACCCATGGCCCTCTCCCGCAGCGAAGGCTCCGAAATGTGGACCACCATGGGCCTCGTCGTCATCGGCGGCCTCACCGTCTCCACCTTCGTAACCCTCCTTGTCGTGCCCGTCCTCTATGGCGCCTTCAACCGCCGTGGCGACCACGAACGGCAAGAGAAAATACGACGCAAATTCGTGTTCATGAACATTAACTTAGACGAATAACCCCAGATTAAAAACAACACCTGCCACTATGAAAAGTATACTCATCGTATTCAACCAGGCAAATACCGAACGTGTCGAATACATGCTTGACGTCCTCTCCATCCGCGGCTTCACCTTTTGGGAGAATGTGCAGGGTCGGGGCAATGTGAACGGCGACCCCCACCGGGGCACACACACATGGCCCGAACTGAACAACGCCATCCTCACCGTAGTCGAGGACGACAAAGTCGAACCCCTCCTCCTCGCCGTCCGCAAGCTCGACAAGCGCAACGAAGAAGTGGGTATTCGAGCCTTTGTATGGAACATCGAGCAAATGATATAGACAATTCTGATTTTCAACCCCAAAGGCCTCTTTTCCGAAAACCGGAAAGAGGCCTTTTCACTATTATTAGTTACCCGCAAAAGCAAAAATCACCTGCACTCGTTACTGTCCAGCTTGTCAAAAAGCAGTAATTTTGCAATCAGAAAACAGAGAGGAATAATACTTTTGTCATAAAGCCATCTCTTTGATTTTTAGGATTAATAACTGTGCTGCCACCTTCCTCGAAGGTGGCTTTTTGCATGTGCAGGGCTTGTCTCGAAGCCTCATGGAAAGGTTAGAAACGCAGCACACAATTTTTTCGGGCCGTCGGCGTTATAAAAGAGTCATTATAGCAGTTTTCATGAATAGGAACAAAATCAAAAGGGCCTTGTTTGCCATTGCTGCCTGCCTGTGCGGCAATGTCCTATGCGGCCAAACGGATGTAACAGGGGCAAAGGATTCGTGCAATGCACTCACCGCTCGTGCCTTGAAAGCTGAACGGCAAGGACTGACCGAGCTGGCCGAAGGCTACTACCGCCGAGCCCTATCGGCTCCCGGCGGTGACACCGCCACGGTGGCGGCCCTCCACCTTGGATTGCTCTTGGAACAAAAGGAATACTACACCCAAGCCTTGGAGTTGCTGAATCGCTGCCCCATGGCCGAAGGCCTGGCCCATCAGGCCTACTGCCTGCTACAATTGAACCTGATAGACAGTGCCGCACACTGTGCCGCACGAGCGGTAGAGCAAGACTCGGCATCACCGACCGCCCTGTCGATGATGGCTTACGCCGAATCGGAACGCGACCACCACATCAATGCCATAGCCTGGGCCAACCGCGCCCTTGCCGCCGACCCCCGCTCGGCGCTGGGAGAGAACGTGATGGGCTATGTGCAGTACCGCAAAGGAAACCACTCCGAGGCCATGCGCCATTTCAAAAAAGCCATCAAGTTAGACAGTACGATGGCCAACGCTTACTTCAACCTCGGCATGCTTTATTGTCTCCGCAACAGCCACGACGTGGCCATCAAACTGCTGAAAGAAGGCTTGCGCCACACCCCCCGCAACATCAGGCTCTATACGGCCCTCGCCCATGCCTACAGAGAACGCGGCGACCTGCCCAAAGCCCTCCAATGCTACAACCAGATATTGGAGTACGACAGCCTCCACACCCCAACACTGAACAGAATAGGCACCCTATACTGCCAGCAAGGCCACTTCGAACAAGCCATCGCCTTCCACCGGCGTGTGCTGGCCATAAACCCCAACGATGCCGCCGCATACAAATATATCGGCAAAGCATACACCGAGTGGGGCAAACACGACAAAGCCATCCAGAGCTTTATCCGCTCCACAAACATCAGCACCAACGACCCCGAGACCTACATGTATCTGGCCGAGCTGTACGGCCAACAAAAGAAAGGCGAACGCAAACAACAATCAGCCTACCGGAAGGCTGCCCGGCTGGGCAACAAAGAGGCCCAAGCCTGGCTGGTGAAAAGGGGACTGACATGGCCAGGGGCTCAATCGGGGTCCCGATGACATGAAATGGCGGGCCTGTATGGGATTCTTCGTCCCCTATCGGCCGGCAAAAAAACGCTTCTACACGAAAAAGACAAACCGTATTCACAACGAAGGCCACCCCTTGCTCTTTCGGTGAGGCAAGGGCTATCCTTTCACTCTGATTTGACATGGAAATCTTTGTATGTAGACCCTATTTATTTTCTTATTCAGAGACAAAACAGAAATAATACAGAAACAATACACAATATACATGTATAGCCGACAGAAAACCCACCCCCGCAGGTTAGTGGACCGGACCGCCCTCCGCCGGGCAGAACAGCCCTGTCTTCCGGCACTCACCAATGGCCCCACTGGGTTGAAACAACGCCCGTCGCAAGGCCGATCGCACGAGGATTGGGCCACGATACATGACGCTCCGCACTACATTTTTTGCGTATATGAAAAAAAAAGTGTTACTTTGCATTCTCGTTCGCGGCTAACAATAAATAATATATAATAATGCAACGAACGAACTGACAGGTTTTTGTATGAACAGAAAAACAACTATTGAGAGATGAAGAATTTAGTAATTGTCGAGTCACCAACCAAGTCGAAGAAGATTGAACAGTTTCTCGGCGCCGACTATACGGTGCTTTCGAGCAATGGTCATATCCGCGACCTCTCGAAAAAAGAGATGAGCATTGATATCGAGAACCAGTACGAACCCGAATACCAGATTACAGAAAGCCAGCATAAGCTGGTTGCTGATTTGAAACGGGCAGTGAAAGAGGCCGAGACCGTTTGGCTGGCATCTGATGAGGACCGTGAGGGGGAGGCCATCGCCTGGCACCTACAGGAGACCCTGAAGCTGGACCCTGCAACCACAAAACGCATCGTGTTCAACGAGATAACACAAAAGGCCATTCTCAATGCTATTGAACATCCCCGAACGATAGACATGAACCTGGTGGATGCCCAGCAGGCCCGGCGAGTGCTGGACCGACTGGTAGGCTATGAGATAAGCCCCATCCTTTGGTCAAAAATAAAACCCGCACTGAGTGCCGGACGGGTGCAGAGCGTAGCCGTGAGGCTGATAGTGGAACGCGAGGAGGAGATAAAGAAATTCGTGAGCCAGAGCTACTTCCGCGTCACATCGGAATTTCTCTCGCCCAGTGGAAAAATGCAAGTCCACGCCGAGCTGAGCCGCCGTTTCGACAGGCAGGAAGAGGCAGCCGCATTCATGGAAGGATTAAACGGCTGTACCTTTAAGGTAGAGTCTATCGACACAAAGACTGCCAAGCGCTCACCTGCACCCCCATTCACAACCTCTACCCTGCAACAGGAGGCGAGCCGCAAACTGGGTTTCAGCGTGGCCCGCACCATGCAGATTGCACAGCAACTATACGAGAACGGATTCATTACCTACATGCGTACCGACAGCGTGAACCTAAGCGACCTGGCTTTGGAGATGACACGCGATGAGGTGAGCTACATGTACGGCGACAACTACGTCAAAACACGCCGTTACCAGACTAAGACCAAGGGAGCCCAGGAGGCTCACGAGGCCATCCGCCCCACCGACATGAGCAAACATGTCATCACCGCCGAGACACCTCAGCGCAGACTGTATGAACTCATCTGGAAACGGACTATCGCATCGCAGATGGCCGATGCAGAGATAGAGAAGACTGTAGTTGACATCAGCATCAACACTCCTGACGGACCAAAAGATGACAAGTTTATCTGTCAGGGCGAGCAGGTACGATTCGATGGTTTCCTGAAGGTGTACATTGAATCCACCGATGACGAGGAACTTTCGGACAACGAGGATGTGCACACTCTGCCAAAACTGACCCAGGACATGCCGCTGACCCTCTCAATGGCCAAAGCCGCCGAACACCACACGCAGCATGCGCCCCGCTACACAGAGGCCAGTCTGGTGAAAAAACTGGAAGACCTCGGCATCGGGCGCCCCTCTACTTACGCCCCCACTATCAGCACTATTTTGAAGCGGGAATACGTTATCAAAGAGGACCGCGAAGGGGTGCCGGTGGATTGTACAATCATGGTGCTGAAAGACGGTAAAATCGAAAGCTCGATCCGCACTGAAAAAACAGGGTCGGAGAAAGGAAAGCTCTTCCCCACAGACATCGGAACGGTGGTGAACAGATTCCTTATGGAGCATTTCGCCAACATAATGGACTATAACTTTACGGCCACCGTGGAACGCGATTTCGACGACATCGCTTCTGGCAAAAAAGAATGGCGCAAGGTTATCGACAAGTTTTACGTACCTTTCCACAAAAACATAAAGCAGACGCAACAAAACAGCCAGCGCACAAGCGGCGAAAGGCTGGTGGGCGTTGACCCAAAGACTGGCAAGAAGGTCTATGCCAAGATTGGACGCTATGGTACCCTCGTCCAGTTGGGGGACACGTCAAGCGAAGAGAAGCCCAAATTTGCCAGCATGAAAAAGGGACAAAGCATTGAGACCATCACCCTCGACGAGGCTCTTGCCCTGTTCCAGCTGCCTCGCAATGTGGGACAATTCGAGAACGATGATGTGATTGTCAGCATTGGCAAGTTTGGTCCTTATGTGCGCCACAAAGGTCTGTTCTACTCACTCTCCAAGAACGACGACCCCTACGAGATTACCCTTGAGCGCTGCATCGAAATCATCAGAATCAAACGTCAGATAGAAGACGACAAGGCCAGGCTGCGTGCCCAGTTCCCCCACACGGTGGGTGATGTCGAAGGTTACCCTGTTTCCGCCAACATCGGGCGCTACGGCCCTTATCTGACCTATCGCAGCAAGAATTTCAGATTGCCGAAGGAGATTGACCCCCTTACTATCACCATTGAAGAGGCTCGGGAAATCGTGAAGGACGGTGAACAGAAGACAAGCCGTGGTCGCAAAAAGAAGGCACAGTGAGGCTGAGCGTTATCATAGTCAACTATAACGTCAGGTATTTTCTTGACCAGTGCCTGGAGTCGGTGTTCGGCTCCGACTTGCACATGGCCGATGGCCAGGTGGTGGAGCTGGAGGTGATGGTGGTGGACAACGCGTCGGTGGACGGGTCGGTGGAGATGGTGCGCGAGCGGTATGCCGCTGTGCAGCTGATTGCCAACAAGGACAACAAAGGGTTTGCCGCAGCCAACAACCAGGCGTTGCGCGTGTGCACGGGCGATTGGGCCTTGCTGCTGAATCCGGACACTGTGGTGGAGCGCGACACGCTGGCAAGGTGTGTGGTTTTTTTCCGGTCGCACTCTCAGTGTGGCGGTCTGACGGTGAAGATGGTCAACGGCGAGGGGCAGTACTTGAGGGAGAGCAAGCGGGGATTCCCCACGGCTGCAGCGGCGTTCTACAAGATGTGCGGCCTGGCAGCGCTTTTCCCCCATTCGCGCCGGTTCGCAGCTTACTATATGGGGCATCTGCCTGACGATGAGGTGAACCCAGTGGATATCCTGCCGGGGGCTTTCCTGATGATTAGCCGTGAAGCTCTCAACAAAGTAGGACTGCTGGACGAGGCTTATTTCATGTATGGCGAAGATATCGATTTTTCGTGGCGCATCCGGCTGGCCGGGTTCGAGAATTACTACATGCCCACGGCTCGCATCATCCACTATAAGGGCGAGAGCACGAAGCATAGCAGCATGAATTATGTCTACACGTTCTACAATGCGATGTCGATTTTCGTGAAGCGTTATTACGGCGGGCCGCATGCCCGGCTGTTCAGTGCGCTGCTGCGCGTGGCCATCTGGCTGCGAGCCTGTGTGGCGTGGGTGCACAGGGTGGTGCGGCGAGTGGCGCTGCCGGCGGCCGATTTCGCCGTGGCGTTTGCCGGTTTTGTGGGCATCAAGCACTTGTGGGCCGCCTTCTGGGCAGAGAATGTCAATTACTATCCTGCGGAATACACATGGTTGGTCATCCCTGCTTATATCCTGCTGCTGATGGCTGCGGCGTGGCTCTACGGCGGCTATGAGCGGCCCGTGAGGCTGAGACGCCTGGTGAGGGGGATGGCCGTGGGAAGCCTGGTGCTGCTGCTTTTCTATTCGCTGCTGGACGAGAGCCAGCGTTACTCGCGCGCGCTGTTGCTGATGGGCTGCGCCTGGACGCTGCTGGCCGCTGTAGGCATCCGCGCGGGGCTGAGCCTGCTGGGGGTGCCAGGGTTCGACATGCGACCCCGTAGACGGCACTGCTGCATTGTGGTGGGCGGGCAGGCGGAGGTCAGCCGTGTGCGCCAGCTGTACGAGGGACTGGGGGATGCCCGGACGGTTGCGCTGCCCCACGAGGGACTTGATGGCCGCAAACTGTGCGATGCCGTCGACTACTACAAGGCAGACGAGGTGGTGTTTTGCAGCAAAGACTTATCCGTCAGCCATATTATTGACCTCATGGCCGAGCCTTGCCTCTCGGCCAACCGCCATGCTCAGGTAGATTTTAAGATTGTCCCGACCGACGGGGACTTCATTATAGGCAGCGGAGGCAGCATCCGGAGTGCGGAGGACCTCTACACCGAGGAGCTGCACACCATCGCCACTCCGCTCAACCGCCGGAACAAGCGGCTGTTTGACGCAGCCAGCGCGCTGCTGCTGCTGGTTCTTACGCCTGTGTTGGTCTGGTTCCAGAAGCGCAGAGGACAGTATGTAGCCCACTGCTGGCAGGTGCTAACCGGGCAGAAGACATGGGTGGGGGCCGAGGGCGGCCGAACCCGCAAGGGAGTGTTCGGTCCCGAGGACAGTCTGCCCCGGCGGTCAAAAAGCATCAGTCCCGAACTGAAAAAAAGGCTCCATTTACGCTACATGCGCAGCTATAAGCTCAGCACCGACATCCAAATACTTGTCAACAACTTGTTTAACATTTGAAACCGCCATGAAAAGGATTGCCACCCTCATTTGCTTTGTACTGATATCCGCCACTCTTTATGCCCAACGCATCGATGCCTATCTGGTATTGGGTGGGGTTGCCTCTCAGGTGGAGGGCGACGAGCTGAAGGGATTCGGCCACTGGGGCCTGCACGGAGGCGTGGGTGCATGGGTCAGACTGGACGACCGCGACACTTGGGGCTTAGCTATCGAGACCGACTATTCCTGCCGAGGCATCTTCAACAACAGTGGGAGCGCCGAGAATTACTATAACATCGACCTCGACCTGCACTATATTGACATCCCCGTCACGGCTTTCTTCCGCGACCCTTACGGCGGATTGCGTTTGGGTGCAGGTTTGGTATACAGCCGTCTCGTAAGTCAGCCGCACGGCTACATCCGATACACGCCAACCTATTTTGTGCCCGATACTGCCGACATGCAGTTTCTGAAAAACGACCTGGCCGCAGCCGTCGAGGCCCGGTTCACTATATGGAACGGTTTGCAATTCAGCTTACGTTACCAATATTCGATTCTCCCCGTAAAAAAGAACTGGCATTTCTATATGCAAGACGAGTCTTGGGCCAACAACTGCTACAACTCGTCCCTTTCATTGCGGCTGGTGTGGCAATTCGGGTATGACCGAAGTGCCTCACTCCGTAAAAAAAATCTACGACACAGAAGATAACCCCTTTCTCCATGTCACAGAAAACGGCTATATTCCCCGGGTCTTTCGACCCCATCACCCCTGGTCACGAAGCCATCGTGCGCCGAGGGCTGGCTTTGTTCGACAGGATTATCGTCGCCATCGGGATGAATACCGACAAGCACTACATGTTCTCGATGGATCAACGCATGCAAAAGGTGCGCGACCTTTTTGCCACTGAGAGCAGGGTGGAGGTTACGGGTTACAGCGACATGACGGTGGACCTGTGCAGACGGCTCGGAGCTCAATTCATTCTGCGGGGCATTCGCAACGCCCAGGATCTGGAATACGAACAAACCATCGCTGCCGTCAACAGGCACTTGGCACCTGACATAGAGACCGTACTGCTGTTGGCGGACGATGCTCACCGCGACATCAGCAGCACCATAATAAGAGAACAATTGGCTCATAAACTGAACAACTGACATCGACACCCCTATCACATATCTCAAAGGCGTTGGCCCAGGACGGGCCGACATTCTTGCCAAAGAACTGGGCATTCGTACTTTCGGCGACCTGCTTGCATATTTTCCTTTCCGCATGGTCGACCGCTCTCACGTCAGCACGCTTGGCAACTTCAACCCCGACGAGCCTTACCTTGTTTTCAAAGGCCATATCAGCAACCTGCACACCGTCACTTCCGGTCGCTCCACTCGGCTCGAAGCCCTGTTCAGCGACGGCACCGGAACCATGATGCTTGTCTGGTTTCAGGGCTTGAAATGGATCCGCGAAAGCATACGGAGCAATGTCCTCTACCACGTGATGGGACATCCCACCCTTTATGGCAGCACCTGGCAGCTGGTCCATCCCGACATCGAGCCCGCCGACAACAACCTCTCCTTTTCCGAGACCCCCACGTCTCCTCTCCAGAGGAGCTCAGAGGGGTCGGGGGGCAACACCCGCATCGCCCATCCTCTACTTCCCGTCTACCGCACCACCGAAAAAGCCAAAGCCAAGGGACTCTCCTCCCGCACTATTGCCCGCCTCACCGATACCCTGCTTCAGCAACTCACCTCCACCCTCGACGAAACCCTTCCTCCCAATATTGTCACAAAATACCACCTCCTTTCCCGCAACCAAGCCTTGCGCCACATGCACTATCCACCGAACCTTCAGGCTTGGCAACAGGCCCTCTTCCGCGAGAAATTCGAGGAACTCTTCTTCCACCAGCTCGACTACCAATACAGCCGTCTCAGCCGCCTCAACCACTCCACTGGAAACATATTCGGCACTGTGGGCGACCACTTCAACAACTTCTATCGAAACAACCTCCCCTTCCCCCTCACCGGGGCTCAGAAACGAGTCATCAAAGAGATACGTGCCGACATGCGCAGTGGCCGACAGATGAATCGCCTGCTCCAAGGCGACGTAGGCAGTGGCAAAACCCTGGTGGCGCTCCTCACCATGCTCATCGCCCTCGACAACGGCTTCCAAACCTGCCTCATGGCCCCCACCGAAATCCTCGCCTCCCAACACTTCGCCAGCTTCCAAAAAATGCTCCATGGCCTCGACATCCATGTCCAACTACTGGTCGGGGCGCTAAAGGCCAAAGAAAAAAAGGAAATCAAGAAAAAACTGTCCGAAGGACAAATTGACATACTCATCGGCACCCATGCCCTCATCGAGAACGACGTCCAATTTTCCCGGCTGGGCTATGTGGTGATTGACGAGCAGCACCGCTTCGGTGTCGAGCAACGGGCCAAATTATGGCGCAAAAGCACCATCCCGCCCCACATACTCGTCATGACCGCCACCCCCATCCCGCGCACTCTGGCCATGACCCTTTATGCCGACCTCGACTGCTCCATTATCGACGAGCTTCCCCCCGGTCGCCGTCCCATCATCACCACCCATGGCACCGATGCCAAACGCGCCCTCCTTTTCAACTTCATGCGGCAGCAGATAGCACAAGGCCGCCAAGTCTACGTAGTCTATCCCCTCATCAACGAGAGCGAAAACCTCGACCTCAAAGACATTATGGATGGCTACGAAAGCCTCTCGCGCAGCTTCCCCCAACCCCAATACCAGCTCAGCATCGTCCATGGGCAAATGCCCGCCGAGGCCAAAGCATACGAAATGGACCGTTTCAAACGTGGCGAGACCCAAATCATGGTCTCCACCACTGTCATCGAAGTAGGGGTCGACGTTCCCAATGCCACTGTCATGGTAATAGAGAATGCCGAACGTTTTGGTCTCAGCCAGCTCCACCAGCTGCGTGGACGTGTAGGCCGGGGTGGCAACCAGTCCTACTGCATCCTCATGACCAAGGACGACCTCAGTCGGAACAGCATGCAGCGCATCCATACCATGTGCAGCACCACCGACGGCTTTGCCATTGCCGAAGCCGACCTCAGACTGCGCGGCCCCGGCGACCTGCAAGGTCTGCAACAAAGCGGCATGCTTGACCTTAAAGTGGCCGACATCGTCGACGACGAGCCCTTAGTGCACGCCGCTCGCGACGAAGTCCGCGCCCTGCTCGACGCCGACCCCGACCTGCTACAGCCCGACAACAAACCTTTGCGAATCCACCTCCAGCAAAATTCCACCCACCAGCAATGGGACAAAATCAGTTAACCCTCACAATCACTCATATACCCATGACACTCAAAGCACAACAAGGCGACACCCTCTCCTCTGGCAAACTCACCCTCTATGCCTTCACACCCGACGACCGTCCGGTGGGCTGCGTCGAACTCTACAACTACGACCCCATCAACCGCCGTGCGGCCGTAGGCATTGTTGTCTCCAACGAATATCGGCACCAAGGCCATGGCTCTGCCATGATCCAAGCCCTTTCCGACTTCTGCCGAAAAAACACCTCCCTTCATCAAATCTATGCCGACATTGCAGCCACCAATGCCCCAAGCATCCACATCTTTCAAAAAGCCGGCTACATCCACTGTGCCACCCTTACCGATTGGGTCGTTCGCTCCGACAAATTCATCGACACATACCGATACCAACTAATCCTTGAATAAAAAGACACACATCATGAAAACCAAACATCTCATCATTATCATAGTCGCCGCGCTCTTTATCCTTGCGGCCGTCGCCCTTTTGCTCATCCCTCAGCAAACCCTCGGCATCTCTCAACCCGTCCGCATCAACATCCCCGCCGGCACACAATACACAGCTCTCGTCGACTCCCTCGACCGCCACAGCTGCATCCCTAACCATCCCGCCTTCCATGCCATCGCCAAAGCCTGCGGACTTCACAAACACGTCAAACCCGGCAGCTACCTGCTCCAGCCCGGCACCTCGCTGCTCAAAGTTGTCCACAAGCTCTATTCCGGCAGCCAAGACCCCGTGCGCGTCACCATCAACAAACACCGCACACCTGAACAACTCTGCCAATTCCTCGGCACACGCCTCACCCTCCACCCCGACAGCCTCCTCGCGCTCATGCAATCGCCTCAGACATGTTCCCAATATGGCGAAACGCCACAAACCATCATAGGTCTTTTCCTCCAGAACACCTACGAACTCTACTGGACCACTACCCCCTCCGCCCTCCTCGACCGCATGAAACGTGAGTCCGACTACTTTTGGGCCAAACGCAAAAACCAACTCCAAGCCCTGGGCCTCACCCAGCAGCAGGTTCTCACCATCGCCTCCATCGTCGACGAAGAGACCAATGCCGACGACGAGAAAGCCGACATCGCCTCCGTCTATCTCAACCGCTACCGCATCGGCATGCCTCTCCAGGCCGACCCCACCGTCAAGTTTGCCATCGGCGACTTCTCCATCCGCCGCATCCGGGGCAACATGCTCTCCTACGACAGCCCCTACAATACTTACCTCTACTCCTCCCTGCCTCCCGGCCCCATTTGCATCCCCTCCGTCTCCTCTATCGATGCCGTACTCAAAAACAAGAAAACCGACTATTTTTTCTTCTGCGCCAAGGAAGATTTCAGCGGCCGACACAATTTTGCTGCCACCTCCGCACAACATTCTGCCAATGCACAAAAGTTTCACAAAGCACTGAACAACCGAAATATCCATTAATCCTCACTTCAACCATCAAAAAAAATATCGCCCCAAAGCATTTTTTTTCTTGATGATTTCAAAAAAAGTAGTACTTTTGCAAATGGGTAAGTCTTATACGACCAGCTCCCATTGAATCCCCCAGGGTAGGAATACAGCAAGGGTGTTTGGTTGTAGCGGTGCGATATAAACAGCTTACCCTTTTTTTATTTGCCTATGTCAACAACACTAATATTAGCCTACATCCTCATCATCGTAGGCATCGTTGCCTGGGTCGCGCTCATACCCGGCAGCCGCCAAGTCGGCCCCAAATTCACCTCCGCCATCACCATCTTCGGTGGTGCTTTCCTGTTTGCCTCCTGCTTCATCAACCTCGTCCCGCATATCTTCCTCGGCGACGGCCCCAACCGCTTCGTCACCCCCAACATCCACTTCAAGATAGCCGCCTCCGTCATGGTTGGCTTCCTCATCCAGCTCCTTCTCGAGCAGCTCACTCGCGGCGCCGAGCATGGCCACAACCACTGTCCCTGCTGCGAAGAGGAAAACGAAGCCCACGAGCATCACCACTCCCATCTCCCCCACCAAGGCCACTGCCACAACGGGGCAACCCATCCCATGACCGGTCTCATCATCGGCCTCTGCATCCACGCCTTCCTCGAAGGCATGCCCCTCGTCGACCTCGACGGCGACATCCACCAAGGCCTCCTCTACGGCATCGTCCTCCACAACATCCCCATCTCCCTCGTCCTCGTCAGCCTTTTCATCGCCAACCGCTACGGCTTCTGGCGCTCCTTCTGGCTCCTCGCACTCTTCGCCGTCATGACTCCCCTCGGCTCCCTCTGCAACCTCTATCTCCTTCCCCCCAACGAAACCTTGCAAAGCCTCATCATGGGCGTTGTCGTAGGCATCCTCCTCCACGTCTCAGTCAACATCCTCTTCGACCACGACCACAACAACTTCACCCTCCCCAAATTCCTCCTCATCATCCTTGCCTTCGTCGCAGCCTACTTCACCCCCGGCTGTCCCGAAATCTACCCCGTCTTCTAATCCCTATGTGAAAGTAAATGAGTGAATCGCCAAATAAAACATTCACACATTATCACATTCACACATTAATGCATTAACACAATCACACAATGACCACCACCGAAACCATCAAAGACCTCCAAACCCGCACCCAGGCCCTGCGCCGCTACCTCAATATCGACACCCTCACCGCTCAAGTGGCCGAGGAAGAGAAACAGACCGAAGCCCCCGACTTCTGGAACGACCCGAAGGAAGCCCAGCGCATCATGAAAGCCATCCAGTCCAAGAAATCCTGGGTCAACGCCTACAATCAGGTCGAAAGCAGCTGTGCCGACCTCTCCGTCATGGGCGAGTTCTTCGAAAGCGGCGACGCCACCGAGCAGGAAGTCATTGACCAGATAGCCATCACCCAACCCCTCGTCGAAGCTCTTGAACTCAAAAACATGCTCCAAGGCGAGAGCGACCACTTCGATGCCGTCCTCTCCATCAATGCCGGTGCCGGTGGTGTCGAAGCTCAAGACTGGGCCGAAATGCTCATGCGCATGTACATCCGCTATGCCGAAACCCACAACTACCGCGTGGCCATCTCCAATGTCCTCGACGGCGAGGGGGCCGGCATCAAAAGCGCCACCCTCCAAATCGAGGGCGACTACGCCTTCGGTTACCTCAAAAGCGAGACCGGCGTCCACCGTCTCGTCCGCGTCAGCCCCTTCAACGCACAAGGCAAACGCATGACCTCCTTCGCCTCCGTCAGCGTCACCCCCCTCGTCGACGACACCATCGAAGTCGTCGTCGACATGTCGCGCCTCAGCTGGGACACCTTCCGCAGCGGCGGTGCCGGTGGTCAGAACGTCAACAAGGTCGAGAGCGGCGTCCGCCTCCGCTACCAATACAAAGACCCCTACACCGGCGAAGAAGAAGAAATCCTCATCGAAAACACCGAGACCCGCGACCAGCCCAAAAACAAAGAGAACGCCATGCGTCTGCTCCGCTCCCAGCTCTACGAGCGCGAACTACGCCACCGCATGGAAGAGCAGGCCAAAATCAAAGCCTCTCAAAAGAAAATCGAATGGGGCAGCCAAATCCGAAGCTACGTCATGGACGACCGCCGGGTCAAAGACCACCGCACCAACTGCCAGACATCCGACGTCGCCGCTGTCCTCGACGGCAAAATCGACGACTTCATCAAGGCCTACCTCATGCAGTTCGGAGGCCAATAACCCACCTCCTTCTCCCCCTTGGCTCCTCAGCCAGCGTCACGCCTATTTCTCAATCCTATACCCCAACGACAGAATCAGTTTCATCGTCTCGATGGCCGTATTTCTGTCATACTCCTTTTCCGAATCAGGCAATTCACTATAGGGAACCAGACAGGGATGCTCTTTCCGCACATCGTCCCGTTTCGGCCCCCACGTCCACCCTTCGGCCATACGGCCCCGAGCCCAAATATCATGCACATTGCAGGCCATCACTTCCGTCAACTGCAACAACTCCTCTGTCAGTTGCACCTTCGATGTGTCGAAGGGCTGTGGCGTATACCTCTTTTTATCTGTCATAACTCTTTATCCTTACTTATTCTATAAAACGATTATCCGCAGTCACCATCAAAAAGCCTCCAAGAGACGCGACATCAGGAACATGCCAATTGCGGAAAACCATTTTTCTATAACAATCTATCACTTTCTATAACATCTATCCTATTCTATAACATCTATCATATTCTTCACTATCGCCAAGTCATCTTTTTTTGAAGAATCAGGTATCCCATATTCCCCATCGTATGGCGCAATATCCTTATGCTTGAATTCTTTCTTCTTCAACCTGTCAATCTCTTCTTTCGTACCTTTCTCATTCAGGCGTTTACGCTCCTGCATAGGCAATGCGCTAAAACCGACCAACAGCTTCTCCATATTCCAGCGCGCATGCTCCAGCTTGGCCAACGTGGTCAGCAACGGATCCTCTATGGGCTTGGACAAGCCACCCACACAACGTAACTTAGTATGGATAGAGTTTGCCGAATAAAAGCTCGACAGTTTCTCAGCATACGATAGCTCTCGCCACATACCATCCAGCTCCTTGACATCTTTAGGCATACCTGTATACGCCTTCCCAGATTTCTTATAAAGATAATTGATGCGCTTGGCCGCCGCCACACGCTTTTCAGTCTGCGGGTCAAAACTATCCGTCATCGTCCCGAAGGGACGCAGATTGGCATACCGGCCCACCTCCTCGTATGCTGTCTCTATCAATGCACTGTTGTCCGGCTGATACACCCATATCAGCGGGTCTCTCAAATCCAATGGACTCTTCTCGTCCACATAGCGGTAGAACTCCCGTGGCAGGTACAAAGCCTGCGCCAGATTGCGTTCTGCCTCAAGCCCACAAAAGGCAAGTGTCAGTAACTGTTTCTCATCACTGCGCCAGTCCCTCAGCATGTCGCGGACCCACTCATCCACCACCGACCCTTTCACAAACTCCCACTCTACATCCAAGAAATCACCATATTCCGGTTTGGGGCAACTCTTCTCATCCTCCTTCCCCTCCTCCATATAGGAGGAGTGCGAAAGTTCAAACAATCCTGGATAACGACCCTTGAAAAACTTTCTTTCCTCGTCTGCCGCAGAGTCTATAAAGGTAATCACCGTCCTTTTAGGGTGCTTATCACCTTCTTTGAAGTTAGGATAGTGGCACAGATGAGCCGCCGTTGTGGCCAAAGCATATCCCATCTGGGTCATCCCCACCACAACAAGATGCACATGGAGGCCACTCTCCTCACTCATCGCTCCTCTGTCAAGGGTGAAAGCATTCGACATTCCGCCGTCACCAATCAGCAACTGCTGCGCCACCGAATCCAAGCGGTTCATGATAGTGGTCTCCATCGTCGAAGTGTCCTCCTTGGGCAGCGCGTTGAACAGGTATGCCGACGCGTTACGCTCCAACAGCAGGTAGCATTGCGCCAGTCCTACCGCCTTCTTTTCACGCCATTCCCTCAACCGCTTCCAGCAGTCCACATTGATCGAGTCGTGGTCCGCTTCACCATCCTCTCCAGTAATGTAGATGGCCGAGGCCAGCTCCGCCTGGCAAAAGCGCAAAGCCTTTTCCATATTCCGCTCCCCGTGGTAGATCATCAGCCGTTTCTTCCAACTCTCGTCTGGCAACATCGGCACCAACTCATCCCACAGCTGCTCGGCATCGCGGTTGGTCAGTATCACCACCTCTTTCTTCAGCTTGCCGCCCACAGCTATCGAATTCAATATCCCCACAGCCACCTTGCTGCCACCCAGTATCAGCACATGGTCACTGAAATAATAGTGCAGATACCCCTTCCTGTGGCTCGCCGCGCGGTTGGTCAATATATTGCTCAACGTCGAAATCAGAAACGCCGTAAAAAGCATCGTACCCACCAACGCAATCAGCAGCTGTAGCCAGTGGCTCATCGTGTTCTCTGGCAACGGGTAGTTCGAGGAGGCCAACATCAGACGGATAACAACCTCTAAATGACTGTCAGCCTCACAACCCGACAAACAAGGCTCCATCTTCGCCCAAACTACCCACAGGACAATGGTAAACACAACACAAAATGCAAACACAATCAACAAAGGCTTTATCACCTTGTGCGTGCTGTACGCCCGGTCAAACCGCAACGGAGTCCTTCTAACCCAATTCCAAATAATCCGAATCCATTTTTGAATACACTTCATAACCAAACTTTTTTATATAGCTCTTATGATTCTGACTGATTTTTCAACAGCCTCGATGAGGCTGAATCTCAACAACTCCGCCCAAAACTACGCAGTGCGGTGACAGCATAGACTCACTTCCTGCGTCCCGGAGGGACGCGACAATGAGACAATTTGGCAAAAAACAGTCATACATTACAAAAGAGCGTTTTTATATCATTCATTACTTTTCAATTCCGCTTGCAAAACTACAACCCTTTTCCTCCGTCTTTTTCACAACAAGGGCTATCCTTCCTACAAACACCTCTTCCAACCACCCTCCTCCCACCTCTGCCCATCTCCGGTTCTCCTCTCTGTCAGCGGAGCGGGGCCGTTCCGTTGCGGGCTCCATCCCTCCGCATGCCTCTCCACTCCACCGCCCCGCTTCACTCCCTGTAGCTGAGCGTCGTGGCAAACTACGGACACAACACCAAGCGGAAGCCGTAGAGGTTGCTGCGGCGGCCTGGCGTGTTGCGGGCACGGTACGACACGCGGCAGCCCCTCGCACTATTTTCCCAGCTACCGCCACGCAACACGCGGTGAGTGTCTATGTCTGGCCCTTTCGGGTTGGATACAGGACTCTTGCTGTAGTAGTCTTCTCCGTACCAGTCCTCGCACCATTCCCACACATTCCCGCTCATGCCGTACAGGCCAAGCTCATTCGCAATCTTACCCTTCTCTTTCACCGGGTGGGTCTTTCCACCGCTGTTTCCGTCATACCACGCCACCTCGTCTATCTTGTCGCTCCCGCTGTATTTGTGCCCCTCACTCTTCTTGCCTCCACGTGCAGCGTACTCCCACTGCGCCTCGGTCGGCAAACCGAATTTCTTTCCCGTCATGCCGTTCAGCTTTTGGATGAACTTCTGCGCGTCATCCCACGACACACACTCGACGGGCAGGTTACCGTCACCCGTGAAAAAAGAGGGATTGTTACCCATCACGGCTTTCCACAGCTCCTGCGTCACTACCGTCTCGCCAATGTAATAATCGTCCAGCTCCACCCAGTGGGCCGGCTTCTCATCATCAAATACATCATCACCCTGCTCTGCCGTGGCCCCCATCTCAAACCGTCCTCCCTCCACATATATCATCTTAAATTCCACCCCATTCACATCAAACTTACCACGCGCCTCCCGCTCTTTACGTTCACGTTCCTCGTGCTCCCTGCGCTCTCGTTCCCTGCGCTCACGTTCCTCTCGTTTCCTTCGCTCCTGCTCCTTCCGCTCCCTTTCCTGCTTCTGGGTCAACAAGTCAACATTGTATATCTTATCCCTATCGGGCATGCTGAAAACATTGTCCTCCACTACATCCTGACTGTTTTCCGTACTCTCAAACCGCAGCATATACTCCCCAGCCTTGAGGGGAACCTTCTCCAATCTGTCCGCCTGAATATTGGCACGCTCTTCCTCATCCACATACATGACACAATCAAGATTGCTCCGCACCTTCAGTTTCGGATAATTGGCCATCTCGTCGGTATTACGCTTCTGAGGCAGACCAAACCGAGCCTTGATAAGCTGGGCCATATTTGCCTCAAATATGCTATCCGTATGTATAGTAGTAATCTGCAAACCGTCATTCCCCGTCAATGCATTACTCATTGGCTCCGGCAAACCAGTAGGCCATACTTCCACCTCGCCATCAGGCGTGATGGGGATAATTTTCCTGCCATACTTGATTGCTTCTTCTATCTCCCTTCTGAGCCAGTCACCCTCATCCTTGCAACGGTCAAAACATCCACGCGTCAAAACCAAGACGAAATGGCGGCATGTGCGAATGGCTGGCAAGATAGAATCCTTGAAATACTCATCCGTACAGTCATTGTAATCAAAGAAGACCTCATAATGATGCCTTTCAAACTCATACTTAAAAGTGCGGACGGTACCCACATTCGAGTGTCCATCCGGGTCTTTACGACGGTAGCTCAGGAAAACATCAAAACTCATACAACAGTTGTTAATTTAGCACATTCATTTACAAGGCTATCCACCAAGTAAACCTTAATTTAGCGTTATGCAAATATACGAAAAACATTCCATTTTACACACTTTTTATCTGGTAACACCTTCGTGCCTCCAGCTTTTCATCCCCCCAGCCCCTTTCTAAAGGGGATGGCTGCCGCACCACCCAGCTCACCCCCTCTTACCATACTCCCCATGCACAACCACACAACAACAATCTTCAACCCATAACCACACCCCTACAACCACCACCCTATAATCAAACTCTATAACCATATCCCTACAACCACCAACCTATAATCTAACCCCACAACCACACCCCTACAACCACCAACCTAAAATCAGACCCTACAACAAACCCCACCAACCTATAATAGCCAGATGAACATCAACAATTGGCCAACTCTCCATGTCGCGTCTCTCCGAGACGCAAACAGGATGCTGTTTCGCTGTCACCGCACTGCGCTGCGCTTGTACGGTGTTATTAAAATCAAGCCTCTCCGAGGCTAATAATAGCAAAGGCGGGTAATCATTACAGCCAATGTACGACAGCCAACCACCAAAAATAGCCCGATAGGGCTTTTCTCCGAAGCTAATAATAGCAAAAGCAGATAATCATGACAGCCAATGTACGGCAGCCGACCACCAACAATAGCCCGATAGGGCTTTTCTCCGAGGCTATATATGGCAAAGGTGGGGAATCATGATGACAGCCAATGTACGACAGCCAACCACCAAAAATAGCCCGATAGGGCTTTTCTCTTAATAGAAACGCACAGACTATCAACAAGTATTCCCCATCGGGGATTTCTCTTAATCCTTACTTAAAACTCACCAATAGCCAACACTACACAGCTCCCAACCCGTCCCCGCGTCCTCCCCTCTCAGAGGGGACAGGGGTATGAAACCTTCAAAAATGCCCTGAAAGGGCAAAATAGATATAGCCCAATGGCAAAGCCTTGGGGAAATCGACGAATTACAAACAACGCCCTGTAAGGGCAAAACTACAAATCCTAATTGTTCAAGACCAACGTGTGCTACGTGTCTTGCCCTTACAGGGCGGACGGCTATTGTGCTGTTTTGCTATAGGCGTTGCCTACAGCCATATCTGTATCAGTCCCTTCAGGGCAACTATCTTCCTCAGCCCTTTCAGCGCAACTACCTTCCTCTGACCTTTCTGGGCAGCTGATAGGAGTTGCCTTCAGTGGTCCAAGCTGTAGCTTAAATCCCTTGTTGCCTATTCTTCCCCTCCCCGTTCCCCGTTCCTTCTTCGATAATGAACGAAGAAGGAACGGGGAAATGCCACGAAAAGAGTGAGAAATCGGCGGCAACGGGTTGGTGCAAAGCAGTAGAAACGGCTGGTAACATGTAATTTACTCACCGAAGTAGCCATAGAAACCTATGCCGAGGTCGACGAGGCGCTGGGGGAGGTTGTACTGTATTGTAGAAATCCCACCCCTGTGGAGCGATGTGTTGATGCTCCTTAAATACCCAACTGATTCCGGCATTCCTTTATGCGAGAGTCGAGGTCGTTCTCCTTGGCTCCCTGAGCCTTGGCCCGTTCCAGCGCTTTCAACGCTTCCGCCCAGTTTCTCGCATTCATCAATGAGACCCCTTTGGAATAATCTTTGTTGACCTTAGGTTTGGTAGGAGCTGGGGGCACTGGATCGACAGGTTTGACAGTCTGGTCGTCGCTCTTTGAGGTCATCTCTTCTTTGGCAGGGGTGATGGCCGTGGCCGTGTCGTGGCGATGATTCACCTTTTCGTTAGTTCCCTTGGCTTGGTCAGTTACTGCGTTTCCCTTCTGATTTGAGCTGTTAGTGGCGTTGGTTGACTTGTTGGTGGTGGACGTTTTGTCGTCCTTACTGGAGTTGGTGCTTTTTTTGTCCTTCTCCTTGGTTTTGGACTTGTCGACATCTGTGGGTTGAACGGTCGGTGCCGCGGGCGTGACGGCAGTGTCGACTAAGAGCGTGTCGGTCAAGAGAGGGGCAGGCTCCGGGGTAGGCTGGTTGCCTCGAAAGACAAACGCGAGCACTGCAAGGGCTATCACCACACAACCAGTACCGCCCATTATGGCAGCTCGGCGGACTTTCTGCTTATGTTTCTTATCGGAGAGGCGGTTGTTGATGAGGTTGAGCATGTCGGACTTGAAAGACTCGTCGCGATGGATGGAGGTTATCTGTATGCCGTCGAGGGGTTTGAGCGACTGCGGGAGGTTTTGGGGCCAGGAGCGCACTGCACCGTCGGGGGTGATGGGGATGATTTTACATCCCGAGAGGAGGGCTTCTTCTATCTCACGCCTTACCCAGTCGCCCTCGTTTTTGCAACGTTCGAGGGTGTCTTTGGTGAGGAGGAGGACGAAGTAGTCGCAGGTGCGGACTGCGGGCAGTATCTTTTCGGAGAAGAAGCCGTCGTTGCATTCGTTGAAGTCGAAGAAGACTTTGAAACCATTGTGGGCCAACTCGTAGCAGAACGAGCGAGCCATGTCGACATTCTCATGTCCGTCTTTGTCTCTGCGCCTGTAGCTGAAGAATATATCGTAGTCTGCCATAATCTGTGAATTTGTGAATTTGTGAATCGTTAGCCGCGCCCGGTCTCTTATGACACGAATTAGGGGTTAGACACGTTTATCTAATAATTACATCCTGCGCGTCGATGAGCAGCGGTCCTTCGGCCAACTTGGCACGGATGGCTTTGGAGCGTTTGGAGTTCTTGACGCTGTTGCTCATGCCCTCTATCAGCTCGTTGACATAGATGATGGCGGAGATACCCAATCCGGCACTGGCCAAGTAGTAGCCAAAGTTTTTGAGGTAGAAGGGGTTCAGATTGATATCGGACAGTTCCTGCTTGGGATGGTCGATTTTTGTTTCCCAAAACAGTCCGAAGACGCCGATGCCTCCAAAAAGGAAGAAGGGCAGGGCGCGGGAAATGACGTCGGGACGTGCACCTTGGTTGTAGGTGCCGAGGCCGGGGATGAGGAGCGAAGGGGCCCACGAGAGGCCTCTGGCGGTCTCGAAGTCCATGAGGTAGATGTCGCGGTACAGCTCGTTATAGCTTTGGTGTACCGTTTCCTTGTTCACCCAGCCGAAGGTGTAGACCCTCTTGGTGGGAAGTCGCATCCGGCGATATTGCTTGAAGGAGCCGTCGGCCTCCAGTTCGGTCCGGGAGATGATGGTTTCAGACATGTAGAGATCCTCTATGGAGTCCACCATCAGTTGCAACAGGCTGTCCTTGGTCTTGGAGGCATCGACTTTGAGCGTAGTGTAGTCCCACCTGACATGGGCATTGATGGTGTCTTCCGTGCGGATGTTGACATTGTATTCGCGCACGGGGACAATCATAGGCGACTTGGCAATGCTGTCAATCTCAGCCTGGAGGATGGGGGTACGGGTGGGGTTGGGGCGGAAAGTGCCTGTCTTGGGGTCGGTCACGGCGAGAGATATGAAGCCGTTGGACTCGTTGTCGTAGTCGGTTTTGATGAAGAACTGCATGCGCAGTTCCTGTTTTCTCTTTTTAAAGTTAGAGCGAATTTCGGTATTGACAAAGTCCTGCAACTGTTTGCAAACGAACTCGTATGTTTGGGGAAAGAATTTCTGGTAGGAGGCCACGCTGTTAGTCCGCCGGGCTTCGAGCAGCTCGCGGACTCGGTGAACCCGCTTGTTGTCGGGGTTGAAGGAGAGGATGGTGTCACAATAGAGCATGCCCAAGGCGGTGGGGACGGGGTCGGTCTGAAGGAGGATGCTGTCAAGGAGCTCTTCGTAATGGATTTCGCGGCTACGCTGCACGAGGCTGTAGCAGCTCAAGATGGAGGAGTCCATGGGCGGATAGAAGCCTTTCACGGAGTCGAGAACGGCCAAAGCCCCGGCAAAGAGCCGCTGTTCTTTGAGTGCCTGAGCCTGGGTGATGGCATTGGTGACACGCTGGACAGCCTGTTCGCGCCGGGTGCGGATGAAGTCTTCAATTTCATTGATGTATTTGCACTGTACCCAAAGGGAATTGTCCTGATGGACGGTGAAGACGTAACGCTCGATGCGGTTGTTCACCCATTCGGTGCCTTCGAGCGTGGAACGCTGGATGTCGAAAGCATATTTGTTGTCGGACAGTTCACTCATGATGTTGCAGTCGCCCCGGTTTTTGAGAGAGTACTCGACATAGTTGCTGAGGCCGTCGAGAGACTGGAGGATCATGATTTCGGCTCCGTCGGGTACGGAATTGTTATAGAAGCCTGTGCGCCGATAGCGAAGGGGGATGTAGTCGATGGTGTCGACAACGGTATCGGTGAGCCGACTCATGCCCAGCTTGAAGTCGAATGGCTCGAGGGTGTCCATGGCTTCGCCAATGTTAATGTGAATCAAAGAGAGGAGCGTCCGGTAGGATACACATCCGCCATCACTGTTTTCGGTGTTTTGGGCTTGGAGAGCATGCGCAAGGTTTAGAGCCATGAGCAGGCAGAGAATCTTGAAGAGGATACTATTTTTACGCATAGGCGGACTATATTTATTGACATCTTTCGTTTCATAAAGTGGTCGTGGACGGGGTGTACCTTTCGTCGGCAGGGGGGCTTAAAACTACAATTACAGCCTTATTTATGGAAAATAAGCCTACATGACAATAGTCTGTATGTGTTTCATCCCTCTATCATACACTATTTTATACACCACTCGAAGACGACCGAATACTTATGCAAATATACACTTTTTTAGGAAATAACAACATATTTTTTAATACAAAATGCATTATTATTGCATCGCAGGACTTTCAACGGCTCCGTAGGAGGATGGTATTCGGGAGAAGGCAGCTTGGAGTTGCGGCATTGTGGACAGGGGATTTCCTGTCCTAAATCCCTTATATTCAATAACACATTATAGGAAGTTGCCATAGAAACCTACGCCGAGATCGACGAGGCGCTGGGGGAGGTTGTCGGGGTTGCCGAAGGAGTCGCAGGGAACGTTGACTGTGATATGGGTGCGGCGGGAGGCGAAGATGCCCACGCCGCCGTCGATGTTGGTGTAGGAGGCGAGTTCCTGGCCACCCACGATCGTGCGGTGTTGAGACTGCATGTATTGGTATAGATCATCGTTGCAGACGGTGAGGGTGATATCAACGTTGTTGACGTTATAGAGAGTGTCGGTGTTGGAGGCAAGATGCTGACGGACTTTGTCAAGGAATAACCGCTCGGTGAAAGGTTTGAACACGAAATGTCCGCCATTGGATGGGGTTGTGGTGGTTGCACCGGGAATGGTGAGCTGAAGGGTGTCTGAACCTTTCTGGTAGCGGAAGGTAACGAATGGCTGATAGAGTCGACCTCGGGGGAGGGGGTTCCACTCAAAGAAGCCATAGCAACCGGTAATGAAGCCGAATTCGTGGGCTCTGGTTTTGGAGGGGTTGATGATGACCTGCTCTATGGTGCCGCTGGAGGTGGCGACGGGCGGGAGAATGCCGACAAGGGTGGTGAAGGCAGAGGCGAGGGTATCGCCCGAAGGGTTGCGGAGGATGACGAGCTGGAAGAGGCAATCGGTGTCGGCCGTGAGGCGCGGGCCTGGCACACAGTAGTAGAGGGGCTGGAGGCCGGAGGGGAAGGCTCCGTCAGGTTTGCCGGGACGCAGCGTGTAGGCGAGTTCCCAACGGTCGGCAAGGGTAGCTGAGGCAATGGGTGTGGGGCTTTCCGGAGCGGCATCGTCCCAGGCCAGGAGATGGACAGAAATGTCGGCAGGGCGGTAGTAGTTGGAATCGGGGTCAGCGGAATAGCTGTAGAGGTTGCTCTGACCTTGAAAACATCGCTGGACACGTACCCATACGGTATCCTCGTCGGGGTCGACAACGCAGTAGACCGACGGCACTTCACGCCACGGGGCGTTGGGGTCGAAGTCGGCTTCGCAGGAGGAAAGGAGGAGCAACAGACCTGCTAACAAGGGGAGGATGTGTTTCATAAGCTAATGTATAAGTGGCTGATACTGCCGAAAGACCAACCGTTTACGAATTAACGAGGAGACACGTTCAGAAATGTCCATAGAAGCCTACGCCGAGGTCGACGAGGCGCTGGGGGAGGTTGTTGGGGTTGCCGAAGGAGTCGCAGGGGACGTTGACGGTGATATGTGTGCGGCGGGAGGCGAAGATACCCACGCCTCCGTCGATGTTGGAATAGGTGGAGGTTTCCTGGCCGCCCATGACGGTGCGGTCGAGGGAGTTGATGTAGGCGTTGAGGTCCTCGTTGCAGACGGAGATGGTGATGTCGACGTTGTTGACTGTGAAGAGGCTGTCGGTATTGTCTTTAAGGTGATTTTTGATGAGTGAGAGGAAGCGGTCCTCGCTGATGGCGGCAAAGGGGCCGATTTTGTCGGAGGTGCCGGAGGCTGCATAGACATTGCCGGGGATGGTGAGGCTGCAGGTGTCGAGCAGTCGGCGATAGTAGAAGGTGATGAAGGGCTGGTAGCGGCGGCCGCGCGGCACGGGGTACCAATCCATGCTGCTCACCCCTTTGACGAAACGGAAGTCGTGGCCGTGGAGGTTGGAGGGGTTGGAAAGGATTTCCTCGACGGTGTCGCGCAGGTGGATAGTGGGTTCGCGGTGGCCCACCATGGAGGTGGTGGCTTGGGCCAGGATGTCGGCACCACGCATGACCACGAGCTGGAAGACGCAGTCGGTGTCGGCCTCAAAGCGGGGTCCTGGCACGCAATAGTAGAGGGGCTGGAGGCCGGAGGGAAAATTGCCTTCAGGTTTGCCAGGACGCTCGGTGTAGGTGAGGTCCCAGCTGTCGACCAGCTGGTTGGAGGCTGTGAGGCTGTTGTATTCGCCACGGATGCCTTTCCATGCATTGAGGTGGACGGTGATGTCGTCGGGGGCGTAGTAGTTGGAGTCGGCGATGGAGGAGTAGTTATAGAGGTTGTCCTGGCCGAGGTAGCAACGCTGCACGCGGACCCATACGGTGTCCTCCTCGGGGTCGAGGACGCAATAGACGGCTGGCACTTCGCGCCAGGGGGCGTTGGGGTTGAACTCCACCTTGCAGGAGGTGAGAGCCAGCAGGGTCAGGGCTAAGAGGGGAAAGAGTTTTTGCATGATTGTTTATTGATTTGTGGCGGGGGTGTCCGCCGGTGACTGACAATTGATGTTGGACAGGAGGATGCGGATCACTTCGGCGGCGATGTGGCAGCCGAAGAGGGGCGGCATGTATGATATGGTGCCGACGGTGGTGAGGTGGTTGGCAGAAGGGTCTTCGACGATGGCGTGGGGTGGCACTTTCTCGGGCGAGAAGACCACGCGGATGCCGCTGTCGACGCCCATGCGGTGGAGCCGTTTGCGCACCATGGCGGCTAAGCGGCAGGTGTGGCTTTGGGCGATGTCGGCGGTGAGGATTTGGGAGGGGTCGGTCTTGCCTCCGCTGCCCATGCTGCTGACTATGGGAAGGCCGAGGGAGTGGGCGTGGAAGAGGAGGAAGACTTTGGGCGAGAGGGTGTCGATGCAATCGACAACGCAGTCGTAGGGGTGGGCGTTGAGGAGCTGGACAGTGCGGTCGTCGCGAAGAAATTCCTGCAGGGCGGTGACGTGGCAGTCGGGGTTGATGTCGAGGAAGCGGTCGCGAAAGAGGAGTGCTTTAGGCTGGCCGACGGTGGAGCGGAGGGCGATGAGCTGGCGGTTGAGGTTGGAGGGGCTCACGGTGTCGCCGTCGACGAGGGTGAGATTTCCCACGCCGGCACGGCACAGCTGCTCGGCAGCATAGCCCCCCACCCCGCCGAGGCCCACAACAAGGACATGGGCGGACTGGAGCCGCTGGACGCCTTGCTGGCCAAGGAGCAGTTGGGTTCGGGAGCTGAAAGGGGAGGTCATTTGTCGATGTTTTCTTGTATCTCGATTTCGTCCATCATGATCCAGGGGTTGAGGCCTTTGGCTCGGTGCCATTCGGGGATATGAGCCAGCGGGCGCGCCACCACGCGGACAAAACGGACGTTGGGGATATTGACGGGGACGGTGACCACCTGGAGCTGGGTGGTGTTCATGGCCTGGTCGGCGGGGTTGTAGGTGATGGTGGCCGGGATGGGGTCGGAGAACTGTTTGCCGTCGGCCGAGACGCTGACCATGACTTGCTGAGGGGCGAACACCCAGGCTTCGGGCACATGGGCAAAACGAAGCACCACATTGCCGACTGCGACGGCCTTGCCCAGCTCGAAGTCAGCTTGGAGGTCGTGGCCGGAGAAGCCGAGCCAGCCATGGGAGAGGTCGTTGACGTCGCCTTTCTGCCCGTCGATGAGGGCATGGGCGGCGTTTTTGTTATAGGGGGTGTTGGGCTTATGGGCGAAGGTGCAACCGACGACATAGTCGAAGGTGAACTGCTGGGTGGCCACGAACGAGGGGGTCTCGCCTTTCTTGAAGGCCCGGGCGCGGACGAGGGTGCTGCTTTGCAGGGTGAAGGGCTTGGTGTAGAGGGCGGACTTTTCGGTCGGGGCGGTGCCGTCGAGGGTGTAGCGTATCTCAACTTTGGGGGTGGGACATTTGATGGAGACCTGTATGGGGCCGTCGAAACGGTCGCGGTTTTTGGTGATGACGGGCATTTCGATGATGGCGGACTGGACCTTGGGATAGATGATGCGGCGGAAGTCCTGGGCGTTGTATTCCATGCAGTCGAAGGGACGCAGGTGGAGTGTGAAGCGGTAGTGGTGGTCTTTTACGAGCATGGTCTCGTCGAGGTTCATGCCAGATGAGGCGCCACCGATGCCGGAGTGGCGGTAGTCGATATGGAGGGTGTCGCGCTGGATGGAGAACTGGCAGAGGGTGTCGATGATGTCGGCATAAAGCCCTGTTGCGCCATTGCGGAGGGCAAGCCAGCGCACCTCGGTATGGTTGCCGTAGGTGTGAGGGGCCCAGTGGTCACCGCCGTAAGGATAGGTCATTTGGGCCACGGGAAGGGACTGCTGGGCGATACGGCCGGCCGCGCAGCGGTCGATGTAGCTCTCTATGTTGCGCCCGAACCATTCGGCGGTGTCGAGGCGAGAGTCGTAGGGGACGAGCAGGCCAATGCGGGCTGTGGTTTTCACCTGCTCGGAGACGGTGATATCGTTGCTGAGCAGCACGTCGCCAGAGGCGAGGATAAGGTAGGTCTGCCGCACGTCGAAGAGGTTTTCATCCTTGTCGCTGCCATAGCGCATGAGGACATCTATGCCCACGGACTGGTTGTCGATTTTGCGGACATTGGTGGCCAGCACCTCGGCCTTCAGATGGTCTAAGCCCACGCGCTGCCACTGGCGCAGGCCGTTGGGGTCAAGTATGTCGTTGGGCGACGGGGGACGCATGAAGTCCAGCCGCACGGGGCCGGACACTGTGGGCTGCCCACGATAGACGAGGGAGGTGATGGTGCCCAGGCTGTCGTCGAACTGCAATGTGAAGTTGTCGTTATAGACAATAAGATGGTGCAGGGAGTCACGATCGACATTGAGGGGTTGCTGTCCGGCAAGGGACAAGGGTTGAGAGGGTATGTTGTCGGACGGCAGGGGGAACTGGGCGGTGTAGAGCACCGTATTTTTGGGCACGGAGGTGGTGTTGTTGCGCTGACGGAGGGTGAACTGAATGAAGAGTTCCTCGCCAGCATAGAGGGTGAGTTTGGGTATTTTCAGCTTGATGTCTTTGGTCTCGCCGGGTTTGAGGGAGAGGGTGACATCGCCTGCGATGACATTGGGTTTGAGGTTGGAACAGATGACGTAATCCAGCCGGTAGTCGGAAAGGGAGCGGAAATCGCAGAGGTTGGTGATGTCGAACTCGGCGGCATCGGCACTGACGGAGGTCATCTGTATGTCGAAAGGACGATAAAGTTGCTTCAGCTCGGCCAGATAGGGTGTGCGGGTAAACGGCTGCCACACCATGCAGTTGTAGAATCCGCCCTGAATTGAGGCTTGGTCGCACACCATCTGCCAGAGGGGAGCGGTGCCGCCAAAGGTGTTGCCCTCTATGTCGCCGAAGGAGAGCATGACCAGGGGACGCGACTGCGGTTTGGCCAGATACTGGCGCAGGAGGTCGACATTGGCCTGATTGGGAGCAATGAGATCAGTGTTGTCGGCATACTCGGCTCCGGCATACAGCACCGGACGGCTGGGGTCGGCCTGGCGCAGGGCCTTATAGGCAGCCGACATGCATACCCCGTTGTCCCGGCTTTCGCCCAGCGACCAGGCAATGATGGAGGGATGGTTTTTGTACTCGCCATAGAGGTTGCGCACCCGCGATGCGAAGAGGTCAGTATATTCGTTGTCGGTGGCGATGAGGTGTCCGTTGTCGTTCCAGGGGAAGATGTTGGCGCTTACTATAACGTAGAAACCCAGCTCGTCGCAGAGTTCGTAGAATTTGTGGTCTTCGGGGATGAGGCCAGTGGTGTGGATGGCATTGATGTTGTTGCACTTCATCTGTACCATCTCGGCACGAAGAGCCTTGACCTCATCAGGGTCGAGGGCACCATAGTTGCCAATGTTGATGCCACGCAGGGTGATGGCACGTCCGTTCAGGGTGAGGTTATTCTTGTCATAAGCCACTTTGCGGAAGCCGAAGCGGGTGCCGACAATGTCCTCGAGTTCCATTTTCTCGTTATAGAGACGGATGACGGCGGTGTAGAGGCGCGGGGTTTCGGCCGTCCAGGACAGGATATCGGCCAGGGATGAAGAGATGGTGTTGGTGGATTCTGTGCGGTTGTCGAAGTAGCACCATTTGCCCAGTTTTTCCACCTGTTTGCCCCTGGGGTCCCAGATCTCCAGTTCGAGATAGCCTTTGCCTTTGCGGCGTTGGTTATAAAGGGTGGCATCGAGGACATAACTGCCTGTGGAGCTTGCGGCGTCATAGTCGGTCAGGAGGGTATAGTCCAACACGTTGAGGCGGGGTTTGAGCAGGATGGCGCAGTCGCCTGTCAGGACATTATTCACAGCCTCGAGCAGACTGCCCTCGTCGCCTTCGGAGTAACGGAGGGTGAGAAGGTGGCTCTTGCCGAAACGCACGAGGTCGGTGATGTCGAACTCGGTGACGGTGCCGGCGTCATGGCTGCAGCCCACAAACTTGTCGTCCACATAGAGACCATAGCCGGGATAGGCCTTGAAACGGAAATAGACGCGGTAGTCGCGCCACTCCTTGGGGAACTCGTAGGTTTGGGCATACTCGGACACCCCAGTACTTTTGTTCACTTCCCAGTCCTCCATGAGGGAGAGGTAGTAGGGCGAGTCGTCGTAGCGGAGATGCTCGATGGCGTTCTCGTCGTCGTAAGTGACGACATTGGCACGAGGAGCCACCCGCAAGTCATCCCTGCCCTCCGGCTGCTGCGCCTGAGCCGCACCGAGACACAGCAGCAAACCTACGGACAATGCAAATCTCTTCATATCAAATTACTTGGCACGGCGGCCAAGCAGAGTTGTTAGTGTTTGAAAAAGATGCTGACGCTGACGCCAGCCTTGATGTTTTGCAACAAGAGGGGGCGATTGGTGGTCAACTCGCCATTCTCCCAGCGGCTCACCGCGTCGAGGTGCATGCCCATGTAGCCCACATAAGCGTTCACGCAGATATTGCGGTTGAAGGCGTAGCGGACGCCGGCATTGAGTCCCCATATCACACCGCCTTCGCTGATTTTGATGGCATTCTCGCCACCGCTGGAGGAGCCCAGAGGGATGGAGTAGCCGACATAGACGGTGGAGAAAGGAGTGAGCTGGCTGCGGAAGTAGTGCGTGCGGAGTTCGACAAACACTGGCAGCTGGTTGAAGGCTCCGGTGGGGTCTTTGAGGAACTCGACACCCAGTCCGATGCCCGACTCTTTACGGATTTGCCAACCTCCCACGGCGTAGAAACCGTGGAAGGTTGCCTTGTCCGAAAAAGCAGTCTTGTTGAGATTGGTGGCGAAATCGTAGCCCGCGGCAGCATAGAAGCCGTGCCAGTAGGGCTCGATGTGTTTCTGCTGGGCCTGCGCTGCCATCGTGGCCACGAAGGCTGCCAACAACAATATTGCTTTTTTCATAGTGTACAGTCTTTGGGGAATGAATATTACTTCATTTCTTTCAGGTCGGGCGAGATGATGAGGGTGGCCTCGGTGGCAGCCTGCACCTGCTCGACGGTGAATTCGGGGTTGATTTCGGTAAGGACGATACCCTTAGGAGTGATTTCCATGACGCCCATCTCGGTGATGATCATGTTCACCTGGCCTTTGGCCGTGAGGGGAAGGGTGCATTTCTTCAAAATCTTGGGGTTGCCCTTGGCAGTGTGTTCCATGGCGAGGATGACCTTTTTGGCACCCACCAGCAAATCCATGGCGCCGCCCATGCCGGGGGTCTTCTTGCCAGGAATCATCCAGTTGGCCAAGTCGCCCTGCTCGTCGACCTGCATGGCGCCGAGGACGGAGACATTCACATGTCCGCCGCGGATGATGCCGAACGACGTGGCGCTGTCGAAGGTGCTGGCCTCGTCGGTATAGGTGATGAAGCCGCCGCCGGCGTTAATCAGCCAGGGGTCTTCTTTGCCCTCTTCGGGGGTGGGGCCCATACCTATCATACCATTCTCCGACTGGAGGATCACATGCACGCCTTCGGGCAGGTAGTTGGGGATAAGTGTCGGCAGACCGATACCGAGATTGACGACATCACCGTCCTTGAGCTCCTTGGCAGCACGACGGGCGATAAAAGGTTTAATTTCGTTTTTTTCCATAGTGATTATAATTTAATGATGTTAATTCTTTATCAGGCGGAGGGGTGCGGGGGCGTTATTTCACGCCGCGTTTCACCATCTCCTGAGCCACATACGAGGCCACATCGTCGGCATAGGTGTTGGCTCCGAAGCCAGCATCATAGCCCAGCTCCTTGGCCAGCTCGTGGCTGATGCGGGGACCGCCGCACACGAGGATGACTTTGTCGCGCAGCCCCTCGGCCTCAAGCATCTCCACCAGTTCGGTGAGGTTTTTGATATGCACGTCTTTCTGTGTGACCGTCTGCGACACGAGCAGGGCATCGGCATGCAGCTCGATGGCCTTGGCGATGAAGTCCTCGTTGGGCACCTGGCTGCCGAGGTTGTAGGCGTCAATCATGTCGTAGCGTTCCAGGCCGTAGTGGCCGGCATAGCCCTTCATGTTCATGATGGCGTCGATACCCACGGTGTGGGCGTCGGTGCCGGTGCTGGCTCCCACCATGACAAGCTTGCGCCCGATATGCTCGCGGATATACTCGTCGCACTCGTGCATGTCCATCGTGGTTGACTCCACCTTGGGCACATGGATGGTTGTATAGTCCACCGTATGTGTGCAGCTGCCATAGCAGTTGAAGAAAGTGAATCCCTCGGTCAGTTCTTTGCTGAACACCACCAGCGGATTCTCAAAACCCATTTTTTTCAACAGCTGTTTGGCTGCCTCCACGGCCTCGTCGCCCGCGGGGACGGGCAGGGTGAAACTGAGCTGGGCTTTACCGTCGTTCATTGTGTCGCCGTATGGCTTTATCTTGGTGAGGTCTAAGGTTTTGTCGTAATCCTTAGCCTCCATCGAATACAATCCTTCACTCATTGTTTTGTGTTTTTATGGGTTTTACTTCTTGCCTTTCATTATGTCCACAAAGGGGTTGAAATAGTTCTCAGCCTTGAGGGTCACGCCGTCGAGGCCCTTGCCGCCGTTCTTGGGACGTTTCACGTCGGCGAAGATACCTTTCTCCAGGGCGGTGAAGAGGCCTTCGCTCTCCATGGCCTCCAGCAGTTTGGTGGCGTCGTCCAGCACCTTCTGCGCACGCTGGCGGATGATGCCATTTTCCTTAAACTCAACCTCGTCGCCGATATTCTTCATGTTGTTGAAGATATACTTGGCGTTCTCGATACTGAGGTAGCGGTCGCTCATGAAGGGGGTGTGGATAGCCTCGGTGGGCATACCCAGCAGCTGCAGACCCTGGTGGGTCCACTGGCCGATGATGTTGAAGAGGGCGTCCTGGATATGTCCGCGGAAGATATTGCCCGTCATGAACTTGGTGGGAGGCATGTATTTGAGAGGAGCCTTGGGGAAAATCTCCCTCAGCATCTGTGCCTGGGCCAACTCATAGAGGAAGCCGTTTTCGAGCATGGGATCCATCTCGAAGGCATGGCCAAGGCCTTGCTGCTCCTCGGGCAGACCGGCCAGCAGAGCCAACTGCTCATTAATGAAGTCGGAGGCCAGCACCGTGTGGGCTTCCTCGAAAGCATCGGCAGTGGTGAGATAGTTGTCCTCGCCGGTGTTGATGATGACGCCGGCAAAACCATTGATGATGCGGCTGAAATACTGGTCGATCAGGGTACGCTGCATATTGATGTCGCGGAACAGGATGCCGTACAACGCATCGTTCAGCATCACATCCAGACCTTCCAAAGCGCCCATGGCGGCGATTTCGGGCATGCAGAGGCCCGAGCAATAGTTGCAGAGGCGGATGTAGCGGCCTACCTCCTCGCCCACCTCGTCCAGCGCCTTGCGCATGATGCGGAAGTTCTCCTGCGTGGCGAAGGTGCCGCCGAAGCCCTCGGTGGTGGCGCCGTAAGGCACATAGTCCAGCAGGCTCTGGCCCGTGGTGCGGATGACAGCGATGATATCGGCTCCCTGGCGGGCACCGGCCTGCGCCTGAACCACATCCTCGTAGATATTGCCCGTGGCCACGATGATATACAAATAAGGCTTGCTGCCCTCGCCGATGGTCTCGATATAGTGCTCGCGACGCTGACGGCGGGCCCGGATGCGGGCCACATTCTCATCAATAAAAGGCTGCAAGGCCGCCTTAATCTCGTCGGCGTTATGCACCGGCATCTGAGTGATATCCAACTGCCCGGCGGTGATAGCCTCGGCTATCTGCTGCGGCGTCTTGCCCGTCTCCAGCACGGCATTGCCCAGGAAAAAGCACACTCCCTGCCCTAACAGGCCCTTGCTCCGCAACTCGTCCACCACCACATTGGGCAGCGGAACCTCATTCTCGTCAATCCCGTCTATACCCAGCAGTCGGCAGATGGTACGCTCGACTGCAACAGTGGTATAGTTGCCCACAAAATCCTGCACTTGGTTGGCAATTTTTCGTGCCACACCCCTTGCATGCTCGACTTTTTCAAAATCAAGTCCTACTTTACTTTGCTGCATATTCGTTTGTTTTCGATTACTAATAATTTAAGTTTCAACCATTAATGCATCCTTTCACTTGCAAACACAAGTGGCTGCGACACATATTTTCAGACTTGCAAAGTTAATGAATTTTTCGCATTCATAGAGATTTTATATATAAAAAAAATAAAAAACGGTATTCTGCCACCTCGTTGCGGACTGTAGTCCAAGCCTTCGATGACGCGAAGGAGACGGTGTAGAGAGGGGGGGCGCCGGCGCAGCCGGCGCCCCCCTCTCTACACTACAACAAGCCTGCGACACCACCCTGCCTTAGGCGACAGCTGCATTCGACCCCGGCGCGACGGATATACTCGTCCCCTCTCAGCTAACGTCTGCGACCACAAAAGGCGCAGCCACTCCGGGGCCAGACAAGATGCTGAGTTGCGCTACTTCCGCCCCATTGCCTGTACTTGGACATCAGTTATCCAACTCTTTATATGCAAACAAGAAACTAAATGTAAAATAACAAGAAAACAAACAGAAAAGAAAGAACGGACACGTGGCTGAGGTGAGGCTACGCAGTAGGCGACTTGCGCTGGAATGTGGCGTGAAGAGATAGGCGGGAGCGCTGAGGGCGGAGGAGGTCAAGGGGTGGCAGAGACTGTGTCGGGACTGGAGGTAGCGGCGGCAGCTGCCGTTGTCGAGGCCTTCTTTTTTCGGGGCTTGGGCATGCGGATGTCGGCCAGGCTGTGTTTGGAGTGGAATTTGTCGAGGTCCACGTCGCCCGCTATGCCCCTTACACGGCCTGTTTTGCTGTGTTGCCAGAGGGTGAAGCGGATGATGGGGTAGCCTTCGTATTTGGCCACGAAGATGTGGTATTTGGAATATTTGCGGGTGGCGAAATGCTCTTTGTAGACTTTTTCGCTGGTGTAAATCATGGGTTTGACGCCATACTCTTTTTCCATGAGTTCCAGCAACTTGTCGACGCGCCCCATGTATAGTCGGCCGCTGTGGTGACCTTCGATGTCAAGGACGGGGATAAGGTCCTGGCTTTTTTTGGGCACCATGGCCTTGAAGTTGGCGAATTGCTGGTAGGCTGTGGTTTTGCTGCTGTAGACATGGTAGCTCCCAACCAGGATGCCGGCTTTGCGGGCGGCGGAGAGGTTGGTTTTGTAGTAGTTGTCGCGGATGGTGGCTCCTTCGGTGGCGCGGATGTAGACGAATTTAACCTTTTTGGTTTTAGCCACTTTGGTCCAGTTGATTTTGCGCTGGTATTTGGACACATCGATTCCTTGTGCCTGGGCTGAGGGGTGGAGCAGCAGCACAAGCACAAGGAGGATGATGCCGAGTGGGGCTGGGGCTGTTTTAAAGTTCGATTTCATCGCCGGCGGCATTGAAGAACTTGTAGCTCAGCAGACCATAGGTTTCGGATGGCTTGATTTTGAGTCGTGTTTTGTATTTGAACATCCATTGCACACGGACGCTGCGCAGGCCTTTGGTGAGGTAGGCATAGACGTAGGGGTGGACAATGATGGTGAGGTCTTTTTCGTTTTGTGAGGAGGTGAGGTAGCGGAGGTTGGACTCGATTTCGTCGACCACGACGAGGCTGGATTTGATGGTGCCTGTGCCGTCGCAGAAGGGGCATTTTTCCTGCACGTCGACTTCAATGGCGGGACGCACACGTTGGCGGGTGATTTGCATAAGTCCAAACTTACTGAGGGGCAAGATGGTGTGGCGGGCTTTGTCGCGCGACATTTCGGCGCACATGAAGTCGTACAGTTTTTTGCGGTTGTCGGCTTTTTGCATGTCGATGAAGTCGACGATGACGATGCCGCCCATGTCGCGCAAGCGGAGCTGGCGGGCTATCTCTTTGGCGGATTCGATGTTGACTTGCAGGGCCGTGTCCTCTTGTCCACCTCCGGCTTTGATGTGGTTGCCGCTGTTGACGTCGATGACGTGCATGGCTTCGGTGTGTTCGATGTAGAGGTAGACGCCGGAGCGTATGGTGACGATGCGTCCGAAGGCGCGGCGGATGTCGCGCAGCACGCCGAATTGTTCGAATATCGGGGTTTCGAGCTTGTAGTGCTTGACGATGTCTTCTTTGTCGGGGGCTACGGAGGCGATGTATTTGCGGACTTCGTTGTAAATGGTTTCGTTGTCGACGTAGATGGTGTTGAAGTCGTCGGTGAGCACGTCGCGCAGGAGGGCTGAGGTGGCGCTGAGTTCGGAGAGCACTTTTTGAGGGCCGGTGATGCGCTTGAGGCTCTCGGTGAGTGTGGTCCATTGGTCCATGAGCTGGCGCAGGTCGGCATCGAGCTCGGCCACGTCTTTGCCTTCGGCTATGGTGCGGACTATCACGCCGAAGTTGGCGGGCTTGATGCTCTGCATGAGGCGGCGCAGACGACCACGTTCTTCGGCTCCCTTGATTTTCTGGGAGATGGAGATGCGGTTGATGAAGGGGTTGAGCACCAGATAACGGCCGGCAAAGGAGAGGTCGCCCGAAAGTTTGGGGCCTTTGGTGGAGATGGGCTCTTTGGCCACTTGGCCTATGATCAGTTGCCCGGGTTTGAGTACATTGGTGAGGTTGCCTACCTTTTCGAGGACAGGTTCGATTTTGTAGTTGTTGAGGTTGCGGACCGAGGGGTCGCCGTTCATGGCCAGTTTCATGTACTTGGCCAGAGAATTGTAGTTGGCGCCCAGGTCGAGGTAGTGGACAAAGCCGTCCTTGTCCTCCCCCACGTCGATGAAGGCGGCGTTGAGTCCGGGCATTATTTTGCGTACTTTGCCGACGTAGATGTCGCCGACATGGATTTTGTTGCCGGTTTTGTCTTTGTGCAGTTCTACCAGCTGTTTGTCCTCGAGCAGTGCCAGCTGGATTTCGCTATCAGAGGCGGATACTATGAGTTCTTTATTCATTACTGTTATAAACAAAACAAATTACACAACTCGATGGAAGTCCATCGGTGTGTAATTTGTTTTAGATGTTAGATTGGTTTGTTTTAAGACAGGAAGAGCAACTTACTTCTTCTTATGTCTATTCTTGCGCAGACGTTTTTTGCGTTTGTGAGTAGACATCTTGTGTCTTTTGTGTTTTTTTCCGTTAGGCATCTTACAACAAATTAAAAGTTATTTTACACTCTTTTTCACGTCGTTGACAAAAGTCTTGGCGGGTTTGAAAGAAGGAATATTATGTGCGGGGATGATGATGGTGGTGTTCTTGGAGATGTTACGACCAGTCTTCTCAGCACGCTTCTTGATGATGAAACTGCCGAAGCCACGGAGGTAGACATTCTCACCTTCGGAGAGGGACTCCTTGACGACATTCATAAACTCTTCAACGGTAGCCTGGATGGCGACTTTTTCGATACCGGTTTTCTGTGCAATCTGTGCAACGATTTCAGCCTTTGTCATGTTATATTATACTTTTATATTAATTGTTCATTTATGCCCTTTCGCTGTGGGCGAAACAGGATGCAAAATTACCAAAAAAAATTGGATTACCAAAGTTTTTTTTGCCCCTTTCGGTCTTGATTTCAACTTTTTAAATACAAACCATTTATAATCAACGGATTAAAAACAGCATTTTTTCTGCCTTATTGCAATAATAAACTGAATAATAGGGGGTCAGAAACGGTCTGCTCGAGGCTTTTGTTCTGCATTTTTGGCGAAGTAGACCACGAACAGCAACAGGGCTCCGACGGCACAAAAAACGATGAGCGTCCAGGGCAGGGGCATGAGATGGTCTGGGGGTGCGTTGAGGACTCCGCGATGGTAGAGATGGTAGAGGACGACGATGAGGGCGTTGTTGAAAAAATGGGCACCGACGTTGACAAGCAGCGAGCCCGAGTAGTGGAAGAGGTAGCCCAGCAGCGCCCCCATCAGCAGACGGGGCACGAAGCCGTAGAGGTCGAGATGGGCCAGGGAGAAAATCAGGGCCGTGACGAGGACGGAGGCATGGGCGTTGCCGAACCAGCGGTGCAGTATTTGCTGCAGGCACCCCCTGAAGAAAAACTCCTCACACACCGCCGGGACCAAGGCTACGACCAGGAGTTGGAGCATGAGGTCGGGAATGGTGGCAAGGCTGAGCATGAGGGCCACTTGCTGCTTGGCACTTTCGGAGAGGGCTCGAGCATGACGCGTGAGGGCTCCGAGGTTCCAGGTTTCGTTCCACGAAGTCAGGAAATCAATGAGAGGGATGGACAATAGCATAATGACCATGGCGATGAGCGCCAGAAGCCAATAGCGGCCGCCAAACCGGAGGCAGAGGTAATGGCGGGGCTGCTCCTGATAAAGGAGCACAAAGAGACACGCCGGGAGGAAAAAGGTGAGCAGCTGGGCAAGCGCCTTCTGCACAATCTGAAGGCGTATGGACGCATCGGAGCCGTCGGCTTCTGGAAACAGGAGCTGGAGACCGCCTTCGATAAGGGAACATATCAGGAAAAGAAAAAAAAGCCCCACCAGTTGGGAGAAGGCTTTCGAGTTTTTGAAAAAAATATTCAGGCTATTCACTGTTGAGAAAAATTGTGACCCCGGCGGGATTCAAACCCACGACTTTCGGAACCGGAATCCGACGTTCTATTCAGCTGAACTACGGGGCCTGTTAGTCAAAAATCGCTTTGGATAACTATGATTTGGATTTATTATTGTGCGGAAAGTGCGATTTTTTTTATTTTTTTTGAGTCACGAAGATGAAAAGGCTATTACTCAGGGTAGTGCATATTGCGGCTTGTCATCTGGTCGAGCACCTCACGGAGATATTTTGCCGACTCCCATTTGGCCATGGGGAGGTCGTGGAGGAGGTAGTTGCCGCAGTCTTTGGGTGCGGCGCCCGGGATTTCGCCCTCGAAATTGGCCACAAAACGGAATGTCTCGCGCATGAGATCGAGGATGTCTTCGGGCTGGAGGTCGCCGCGCATGAGCAGGTAGTTGCCCGTCAGACACCCCATGGGGCCCCAATAAACGATGCGGTCGGCCCACTGGGGGTTGTTGCGGAGGTAGGTGGCAGCGAGATGTTCTATCGTGTGGATAGCACCTTGTCCAAGGGCTGGCTCGCGGTTGGGTTCTTTCATGCGGATGTCGAAGGTGGTGACCACCTCGCCGCCTATCTGGTCCTTGCGTGAGACGTAAATGCCACGCAGCAGCCGGATGTGGTCGATGGTGAAGCTGGGTATTGTTTTCACTGTATCAAAATGGGGTTTATAGGGTTTGGGGTAGCTGGGAAAGGTATTGCTGCATGAAACGGAACGAGCGCTCGCCCATGGAGGCGAGGAAGTCGTCCCACTGCTGCTGGTGGTTGTCGGTGTTGCCCGGGGTGTCGCTGATTATGCGGATGCTGAGGAACGGCACCTGGTGGAGGAAACAGGCGTGGGCGATGGCGGCGGACTCCATCTCGCAGGCCAGTCCTTCGGGAAAGCGGTTCTTGATGGCCCGCAGGGCTTCTTTGTCGGTGATGAATTGGTCGCCGGTGCAGATGAGACCTTCTTTCACATGCATGGACGGGTCTCCAGCCAACGTCGAGGCGCAATGCAGCAGCAACGAGTCGGCGTCGAACCGTGCCGGCAGCCCTTGCACCTGACCGTAGGCGTTGCCCATGCCACACCACACGTCGTGGTAGACAGTCTGGCTGCCCACCACCACATCCATCACCTCGAGGCTGGGGTCGATACCTCCTGCCAGACCGGTGCTGAGGATGCAGTCGGGCCGATGCTCCTGCAACAGACGCATCACCCCCACAGCGGCATTCACCTTGCCTATACCGCATTGCCACAGCACCACTTCGTTGCCGCCTATCATGCCTTGCGGTTGGCCGCCCAACACATCGAGCATCTTCCGGTACTCAATGTCCATGGCAATAATGACTCCTATTTTCATAACAACATTATTACTTTATTAAACTGAGGATGTGGCCACACGGTCGGCCCCGTGTCCTGCAGTCGAGGGTGCAAAGATAATATTTTTTTCGCAATTAACAGAGATGGACAAAATTTTTCTCATCTTCCAACGTTACAAATATTATTATTACAGCTCGAAATGAAACGCCAATTTCTGATATTGCTCTCCACTCTCTTCGCCTTGGCGGCCATCAGTTTGGTCATCATCCAGATTTCCCAAACAAAAAGGTCGGCCAAGATGAGCGACAATTTATTCAACATCAGTGTCAACAACGCCATCGACGAGGTCTTCAACCAGCTGGACCAGATGAAAGTGGAGGACTATGTTTCGGAAAAAGAGCGCTACCGCCTGTTGCGCTACCGCCGCATCGACGACATGAACGAAAAGATGCAGGACATCATCCGCAGCAACAGCGAACTGTTCTACAACGAGCACAAGGTGCATCTCGGAGTGTCGGCACAGGACAGCGCCATCCCCCTGCCCAAAGCCCAGCTCAACCCCGACGAGGTGCATGTGCTTACTCAGTATAACACTCTCCTCAATGCCCGCAACCGCATGCTGTCCACTCTTGGCGGAAGCCAGCATGGCAAAGCCAACCCTCTGGACATCAACAATGTCGTCGATGCATCAAAATTCAACTATCCACTCCTCGACTCCCTGATTCGGGAGGAGCTAATCATCAACGGGGTGGATGTAGAGCCTCATGTGGGTGTTCTGATGGGCGAAGCCGACACCCTCATCTACTACTCTGCCGGGGCCAACCCCGACGAGCTCCGCAACTCGGCTTTCAAATACTCCTTCCATCCCCATGGCATCATCCCCGACGAGAGCCTCTACGTTGTCCTCGCCTTCCCTTCCACCCCCATCATCCTCAGCAGCGACACCAATCTCTATACCGTCATCAGCATCTGCATGATTGTGCTCATCTCCGCGCTCTTCTTTTTCTCCGTCCGCACCATTCTCTACCAGCGTAAGCTCGACGAGATGAAGACAGACTTCATCAACAACATGACCCACGAAATCAAAACCCCCATCGCCACCATCAGCTTGGCCTGTGAGATGCTGGAGGACGAATCAATAAACAGCGATATCTCCACCCGCCGCAATTTCATCGGCATCATCAGCAACGAGAACCGACGTATGCGCATCCTTATCGAGACCCTCCTGCAAAGCGCCAAAATGTCGGGCAAGAAATACACGCTTAACCCCAAAGCCATCGACCTCAACAGCATTGTACAGACTTGCATACACAATTTCCAGCTCACTATCGAAACTCGCCACGGCTCCATCCAGTCCCGACTTGGCACCATCGAGGGCACCCTCTTTGCCGACGAGCTGCACATCACCAACATGATCCACAACCTGATTGACAATGCCATCAAATACTCCGACAAGGAGCCCGCCATCACCATCTCCACCCATTCCGAGGCAGGCCACGCCATCCTGGATATTTCCGACAACGGCATCGGCATCGCCAAGGAGGACCAAAAACATATCTTCGAGAAATTCTACCGTGTATCTACCGGCGACGTCCACAACGTAAAAGGATTTGGCATAGGGCTCAACTACGTCTCGCAGGTCGTGGCCTTGCACAAAGGCACCATCTCCCTCACCAGTGAGTTGGGCCAAGGCACCACCTTCACTATCTCTCTCCCGCTCGACTGACCCTTTGCAAGACAGCGCGGCTCACGGCTACGCCTATCCCTCCTGCCGTTCAACTCAGCACCTGCTCTACCCTCGCCAGCACCTCTCCGGGACCGATTTCTTTCATACAAGGGTAGTCGCCCTTTTTGCAGGGCTTGTTGCCATATTTCGAACAGGGACGGCAGTCCATATCTTTCTGCACTGCCCAGGCGGGATCCTGCCTCCAGCCATAGAAGCCACGGCTGGGATGGGTGGCACCCCAAACACTCACCACCGGTACGCCTACACATGAGGCAAAGTGCATGTTGGCCGAATCCATACTCACCATCACATCCACCTGGGCTATACGGTCCAGCTCTTCTTCAAAAGTAAATCTTCCTGCCAGCGACTCCACTCCTTCCTTCCCTTCTGTCCAACGCTCCATAATCGGAGCTTCTGCCCTACTGCCAAACAGCCACACCTTATACCCCCGCTCGCTCAACATGCCCACCAGGCGTTCCATCTTGTCCAACGGCCAAATCTTGCCCTCATGCTGGGCAAAAGGGGCCACTCCCACTACTCGCCGTCTACCCTCGCAGGGCTTGGCTTTCCAATAATCCCCCTCTTTCGTGCCGCCTTTCAGTCCGCAGCGGTCCAGCACTCTGTCATAACGTTGCCACGATGCCATCGGCTGTCGCGTGCGTTTATGAATACTCCGCACCTTGGTCCCATGCAGTCTGAACAGCCAGTCCACACCTATCGTCCGCAACACGCCATGCACGTCAGCCACGATATCCGGTTTCAGCTCGCGCAACTGCCTGTACAAGACTCTCACCTTCTGCTTCCGCTCTGTAGGCACATACTGCACATTGTCCATGCCGCCAAACAAAGGTGCCAGCCGGGGCGGCCCAGCCACCATAAACAGCACATCCTTATTCTCCGCCGCGCGCTGGTGCACCACGGGCTGTAGGATGGCCACATCCCCCAGCGCCGACAGCCTCACTACCAGCAGACGCAGTCTATACTTTTGTCCGTTCACTTCTTGTTATAAAGCATCGGATTCAGCATCGGGTCGTTGTACATCTTCATCTGACGGTACAGCTTCATCTTCTTAGTGCCCGCGGCCAGTTCTGCCAGTAGGTCGTCTATGGCTTCCATCAGGTCAGCCTTCTGCTCCAGCAAGGTGTTCAGCTTCGTGGCGCACCGTTCGTGCTGCTCCTCGCTCACGTCCTTTCTTGCGGCCTCTATGCCGAAATGGTATATCTTCAGAGCCAGTATCGAAAGCCTGTCGATAGCCCATGCCGGCGTCTCGGTGTTGATTTTGGCGTCAGGCCTCACCGCCACCGATGCAAACGCTTGCATATAATGGTCGTCTATCCGCTCCACCGTGTCGGTCCTCCGTTGGTTCGACCGGTCTATCCAACGCTTCAGCCGCAATGCCTCCACCGGGTCCACATCTTCCGGCCTCACCAAATCCTCCAGGTGCCACTGCACCGTGTCGATATAGCTCTTCTCCCACAGCAGATGCTCAAACGTACCCTCGGCATAAGGGTTCTGGGTCGGTGCATCCACCGAGTCGGTTTTATGATAGTCCACTATCTGCCTTTCGAACAAGGCAAACATCTCTTTTATATCCATATTGAAAAAATAATCCATTCGACAGGCTGCACGCCTGTCTTCCTTTATTTATTTACCGAATACCTTGGCGGCCTCGTCCATCTTCTGCGGCACATCCACCCCAAACGGACAGCGCGACATACAGCTCCCGCAGTGGGTGCACTCCGATGCGTGGTGCGACAACGCCTCGTATCTCTCCTTTATCTCCGGGGTCAGCCCCTCGTTCTGGGCCTTGTCCAGCAATTCGTTCACCTTGGCTATAGGTATTCCCTGCGGGCAGGGCGAGCAGTGGTTGCAATAGGTGCACTGACCACCCTTGTCGGCCTTGGCGGGCTGCATCGCTGCCCTATAGTCTTTCTCGGCCTCTGTGGCGTGCAGATAATGCAGGTCGGCCAGCAACTCTTCGGTGTTGTCCACACCCAGTATGCAGGTCGCTATGCAGGGCTTGGCCAAACAGTAGGCAATACACTGCTCCGGCGTGAATGCCACGCCCAGGGGCGATGTCTTGGCATCCAGCAGACGGCCGCCACCGCCGAAAGTCTTCATCACCGTGATGCCAATCTTATGTGTCGCGCAATAGTCATACAGCTCCACACGCACGGGGTCAATACCCCCTTGCAGATTCTCCATAGCCCCCTCTTCCCAGGGTATCGCGCCACCCCTCAGCTGGTCAAAAGCCGGATTCAGCGAAAACATAATCACCTCTATCCATCCACTCTTGGCCGCCATCAGTGCCACCTCGGCATTATGGCTGCTCACACCAATATGTTCAATCTTGCCTTCTTTCTTCAACTGCATCACGTAGTCCAGAAAAGGGCTTCCCTCCAGCTCGTTCCATTCCTCCGGGCTGTCGGTGATATGAATCATGCCCACCTCAATATGGTCCGTGCCCAGCCGTTGCAGCAAGTCCTCAAAGCCCTGCTTCGTCTCCTCCAAGTCGCGGGTGCGCGTATGCTGCCCGTCTTTAAAGAACGTGCCGATATGGCCCTGAATCACCATACGGTCGCGGCGGCCTTTCAGCGCAGCGCCGATGTTCGAGCGTGTCTTGGGGTTCGCGTCATAGATGTCAATATAATTCATGCCGCTGTCCAGCGCCATATCCATCAACGCAATCGAGCCGGCCGAATCCAGCTTCTCAAATCCGCCGCAGCCAATACTCAGCTCGCTCACTTCAAGTCCCGTATCACCTAACGGGCGGTAAGTCATAGAGTTCTTCGGGGCCTGTTTACAGCCCACCGTCAGCACCAAAGCCGACAACAGAATCATAAAGTATCTTTTCATTCCTGTGCTATTAAGAGTTAATGATATTTTATAACGGCCCTCGCCGCCTTTTATTGTACAACAAGCAAAAAACAAGCCACACATACAAAAAGAGAGCCTCAATACAAGTTGGAGGCTCTCTTCTTTTAGTCAACTTATTATATAGTCAACTCATGATTCTTTTCATTGAAAGTACAATTGTGCAGTTCTGCTCAAGGATGATCCATCCGGCATATCAAGTCTAACAGTACAAACATCCCTCACTCCAGCATAGGATCCTGGAACATGAAGTGTAGCTACATAGTGAACTTCATCTCCTACAACATATACCCGTGAATCGGAATATCCATCAGTTCCTACAATACTCATGGTGATGCGCGTACCTGCAGGTAAGCAATATAGGTTCGCGACAGCATCATAGGCTACCCAAGCAAGTGGCGCAGGTGGATTAAGTGTAAAATCTGTAATCCTTGGGGTTCCTCCCCACGATACATTTAATTCTGGGAGAGCTGATGTTCCGTCATAATATTTAGACAATCCCTTTATATTCTCAGGAAGAGCACATACTACAGGAGACAAATATAATGGCGTATTCCAAGTAAAGTTGTTTTCACGCAAGAATTGACATAGCCCTTGGGTCGGAGAAGGAGCCCCTGGAACTGGATCATTGAAAAATACGCATACCACTGACAAAGCAGCTGTTACACTTTCACAAGCTGAAAAGAAACCAGGTGCGGACACCGCTGTCACTCCCGCGAAAGCAAGTGCCATGGATATTGCAGCGCATCCGCCAGCAGCCATTAGTTCATTGACAAAACACACCTTCCCCATAACATCAGTGATAACATCACAATAGTCCTCAAGATTATGTTGTGTCATTATCCCGTTAGGAATATGGTACTTGTAATGACCAGTACCCATTTTATCAATGACTGGAATACGTGTCCTAAACTTCCCATACCCATAAGATCCCGTCATGTTAGAGTAGTCATAAACATTTACCCAACATTGAGCATCAGTTGGTACTCCACATTGATTAACCCAGAAATCCCCCGACTTGAGGCTGGAGGTGTTAGGGCTGTCCTTTGAAAGACTGTAAGCCTTTCCCTGCTCGGAATACATAGGCCGTACTGTCAATATAGTACTATCGGAACGCATCGTTTTTGCATCACCGCTGACCCCTTTAGCACCACCAGCTGTATTATCAGAATTGAAGTATGCAATAGTATTCAACTGTTCACCCGAGACTGGATCTATAAGTGTCAGTGCAGCAGCATCTTCACCAAGCCATGTAAATTGCATGATAACACCATTTGAGGCCCGTATCTCGATAGGTCTTTCCAAACTATCAAAGAAAATATCTGTATTAATGGTTTTATCATGTTCTTTAATCAGTACATTTGACACTTTAAGAGGCCTGCCTGAATTGTCCTTTGTACCGAATATATAAGCAGTATCTGCCGTTTCATTCAGTATACATGCTATCAAGGGATTTGTTGGATCCAAGTCAACTTCAATTCTCGGAAGATCTTCAACAAATACTAAATCATTATCTGAGAAAGTGATAGTAGTAAACTGGCTTCGGGTGACATAAATTGAAACCCCTGTTTTGCTGCTTTTTGTACACACATTGCCATTTTCATCCTTTATGGTAAAGGTCATGCTCGAATAATTCCCATGAGGAAGATATATGTAGAAATCTGCACCATTGCCAATCGGTTGTGGCGTTGAGCACACTAACTTAGTAGTATTGCTTCCATTGCTCTCAAGCGTAATTGTAGGTACTCCGTTATTACGTATAGAATACACTCCATTGATGTCGGAACTGGCAGTTACTTCGATACTGCTTACGTTGACACCTGTTTTTTGTAGATGCACTTTTAATACTCCGCACAAGTTTCTAAATGACAAAAGGTCATTGCTGCATTCTGCATACATTGGGAAACCCGATAACGAGCCGTCTGATGAAAACTGAACAGACGGCAATGTGATATTCACACCATCTGGAGTTATCGTTGAAGGATAGAAGGCACGGTAAGGGCCTTCCCCCGTTTCGCCGCTGACGTTATCAAAGACCGCTGTAGTTGCGGGCGTTCCTGGTGTTGCTGAATAAATACCTCTACCGCTCCTGCCGTATACAGCAATCTGGTCACCATCTACCCAATTAAGGGCTGTGCCATTGAGGACGGTTTTGCCATCTTGTGATGTGCAGTCTTCCATTGTGGCTCGGAACTGCGTGCCGTTACCCGTGGACTCCTTCTTGCAGGAGGTCAAGGTGAATAGACTTGACAGAGTCAAAAGACTCAATAGACTTACTAATGCTTTTTTCATTTTGTGTTTGTTGTTTTGATTGTTTTACTTGGCTCCTTGATGGATATCCATTCCCCTGCGCTGCGCTCCACCCCTTTCAAAACGGGAGAGGGGCAAGCAGAAGGCAACTCATTCAAGGAACATTTTTCAATAACCAGCGGGGGGTCTCCACGCTGCGGAGCTTCCCCATCCGCATGTTAGTCGAAGTCACTGCCGCCGTGCACTTCGCCGCTGCTGACCAGGTTCTCGTTGCTGCCCGTGGGGAGCAGCTCGGCGCCACTGGCCTGGAAGCCACGCTCCACGCGGGCGTTCAGAATTTCAACCTTGGGAGCGCTGTACTCCCGTTTCGTGTCATTTGTCATGGTGTTTTGTTGTTAAGTGTTTGTTTATGCCTACTCTATACAAACAGTTTTCGGCTTCCCTGCCTGAGCTGGAAAGCCGATATTCTCTGAATAAGGGGCATGAAGAAAGGCGTGAGTCTTTCGTTCAAACTGCTTATTTTCGAATTGGGTGTCTGGTAAAAACCCTTAGCCAAATAAGTATACGAAAATCCACGCCCCATGGACGTGAACCCTCCGCTTTCTTATTCTCGGCTAATGCAGTTTACCAGACTTCAATTCGAGAGAACAAGAGCGTCAAGCTCAGTTATCTATGTCTTATATCTCTATACTGTTACATGCTTTTATTGTTTCTATTTCCGCGATGCAAATATACACATTTTTCTTGATACAGCACTTTTTTTCACCCGAGAACCAATCAAAACAGCTCCGCGTTTGCCACCAAAAAGCCTCGGAGAGGTTTAATCTCAATACCACCGTACAAGCGCAGCGCAGTGCGGTGACAAAACCCCACAAACAGCCAGCGTCTCGAAGAGACACGACATCACAGCCCCGCGTAGTCCAGAAAAAAAGCCTCGGAGAGGCGTAACCTCAATAACACCGTACAAGCGCAGCGCAGTGCGGTGACTGAACACCAACAAACAGCCAGCGTCTCGAAGAGACGCGACCTCACAGCCCCGCGTAGGCCAGAAAAAAAGCCTCGGAGAGGCTTAACCTCAATAACACCGTACAAGCGCAGCGCAGTGCGGTGACAAAACTCCACAAACAGCCGGCGTCTCGAAGAGACGCGACCTCCGCGACCGCAGCGACGTCAAGTATACTCAATCATAAAAAACACCCGCCACGACTTCCTTCTCTCGCCACCCTATTTTTTCAATCACTTTCACCTAAAAAATATATATATCAAAAAAAGTTCGTATCTTTGCATTTCGCTTGAAAATAATAAAATATCAATAAATCAACAAATTAGACAAAAAAGATGAATATCACCAGAGAAAACTTAGGGGATTTGGACCTCAGTATCAGGGTTGACATTGCAGAAAATGACTATGCCGAGAAGGTTGCAAAACAGTTAAAAGAATACCAACAC